>Ga0315331_10000502_pt1 | contig 27275 bp, 22 predicted proteins | sample M160m34915metaG_FD_203456 | JGI IMG/M metagenome (GOLD analysis project Ga0315331, IMG submission 203456) | Ammonia-oxidizing marine archaeal communities from Monterey Bay, California, United States - M1 60m 34915 | ecosystem: Environmental > Aquatic > Marine > Intertidal zone | place: USA...
TTATTAATCCAGTTTTTATTTTTTTTTTAATAATCCTCTTTTACTAAATTCAAGCCACTCACCTTTTTTTGTGTTTGATGAATATTTTCCTCTTTTTGAAATTTTACCATTAATATGATACTCTTCATATGCACCTTCTAAACTTCCATTTTTATAATTAGAAATAGAAAATAATTTTCCATTCTCATAATAATCATATAATAGACCATTTCCGTCTTTAAAAGTTTTATTTTCAATTATTGACTCATCCTTTAAATAAAAGCTTGAAATATTTAATAGTTTTCCTAGAGAGTACTCCTCTTCTTGTTTTAAATTTCCATTCTCATAAAATCTACCCCATAAATCATGCTTTAATCCTGATAAATAAGAACCTATTTCGTCTAGATTTCCACTATCATAATAATAAATCCATTGACTTATTTTAAAACCATTACTATATTTTCCTTCAGATGAAAGGTTACCAGATCTATGGAAATATTTCCAATCCCCTTCTTCAAGATCATTTTCATAATTTCCAACTGAAAATAAAGAACCATCTTCTCTATAAGTTTCCCAAATTCCAACTTTTAATCCATTTTGATATTCTCCAACAACACTTTTCTGCCCCGAAGGAAGATATTCTAAGTATTCACCATTTAAAAAATTATTTGTATAGTTTATTACCTTAGAAATTCTGTTATTATAAAAGTATTCTTTAAAAGTACCGTTCTTAAGCCCATCTCTATAAGTTTCTTCTTTTTGAATATAATTCGAATTTGGATAGTAATATATCCAATTTGAATGAGGTAAATCATTTTTATATCTTTTCTCAAATGAAATATTCACTGATCTATTAAAACCTACTTTATAAGGTTGATATTCTGTCCAAACACTGTCTTTATACCCTAAAATATAGTACCCCCTTAAAGCTATGTTTCCATCATAATAATATTCAAGATATTCTCCATCAATTTTATTTTTTTTATAGTTTGCCTTAGATACAAGAGTCCCATATTCATCAAAAGATATAAGATCACCATCTAGTTTACCTTCAAAATTATAATTAGATACCTCTTTTATTTTACCACTATTATGATAATAATTCCATTGCTTATATCTCTTACCTTCTAACATTTCACCTTCTGTCTCAATGTTCCCATTTAAATAAAAAGTTCTCCATAATCCAGTTTGAATATTATTTTTGAAATTTCCAGAAATATAAATTTTTCCATTCGAAAAATATTGAACAAATACACCATCTAATTTTCCTTCTTCGGAGTAGGAATAAGTTGATTGGAGCTTCCCGTTTTTAAAAAATATATACCATTTTCCTATTGGAATAAGCTTATTGAATTTACCCTGTATTCTGATATTACCTGATTTATCTTTTGATACATATGAACCGTCATCTTGTTTATCCCCACTTTTATAAATAGATATAATTTCAGAATCATTTATTGGAATAAATAATTTTTGAGCGTTTAAAAAGAAAGAACTATTAACAAGCCAGAAAAATAAAAATGCAATCTTGAAAATATAATTTACCATTTGATTAATGCAGAGCCCCATGTAAAACCACTTCCAAAAGCAGCTAAACATAAAATATCTCCTCTTTTTAATTTTTTTTCATCTAAAGCTTCTTTTAAAGCAATAGGTATCGAAGCAGCTGTTGTATTCCCATACTTCATAATATTATTATAAACTTGAGAATTTGATAATCCAAGTCTTTTTTGAATGAACTGACTAATTCTAAGATTAGCTTGATGAGGAATGAGAAGAGAAATATCTTTAGGTTCCAATTTTGAATATTTTAATGCCTCATATATTACTTCTTCAAATCTTATTACTGCATTTTTAAATACAAAATTACCATTCATGACTGGAGAGTAACCAGTTCCATCCTCATTCTCATCATTAATTATTTTATCAATCCAAAAAGTAGTTGCTGGTTTAATTAATGCTAATTCTTCTGCATACTTACCTTCTGAATGAAGATGAGTAGATAAAATACCAGATTCGTTCTCATTTGCAGAAAGAACTACTGCACCTGCACCATCACCAAAAATTACTGAAACACCCCTTCCTCTTGGAGATTTATCTAATCCTCCAGAATGAATTTCACTCCCAACGACTAAAATGTTTTTATACATACCAGTTTTAATATATTGATCAGCTATAGACAAACTATAAATAAACCCTGAACATTGATTTCTAACATCTAAAGCTCCAACTTCTTTAATTTTTAGGTTTCTTTGTAGAAGAACACCTGAACCTGGAAAATAGTAATCTGGACTTAGAGTTGAAAATATAATAAAATCAATTTCATTTTTATCGATTCCTGCATCTCTAATTGCTGCCTCTGAGGCATAAGTACCCATTAATGAAGTAGTTAACTTATCGTCATTAACCCATCTTCTTTCATCAATTCCTGTTCTTTCTTTTATCCATTCGTCAGAAGTATTCATCATTTCTTCTATATCAGAATTCTTCACAATATTGTCAGGAACATAATAGCCAACACCTGAAATTTTTGATCTTATCATGCTCAAAAATATGCTATTTTTTCATTAATCGAAAAGAGAGTAATTACCATATTGATTAAGATTATTAATTCTATTAATTAATGAAATATCATCTTTATTTTTATTTTCAAAATAAGGAGAAACGGTATAATTATCAAAATCTTTAAATTTGATAGGATCTATAAAACTTGAGATTTTAGTTATTGAAGTAGTTTTAGAAAACCATAAGTCTAGATATCTAATATCAAATAATATTGGAATTCTAGGAGTAAACTTTTTCCATTTTTGAGTTGATTGATTAGTTAAAAAATAAAAATATTTAAAATTATTCCCTGAAAAATCTTGAAATGTTTCTCTTATCCCAACACAATAAATCAGTTTATCTTTAGTGTATTTAAAATAATATGGTGTTTTTTCTTTTTTGGAAAAGTTTTTCCAAAAATAAAATCCATCACATGGAATAAGACACCTATCTAATTTAAACTGATTAGAAATTATATTACTTTTTTTTACCTTACTAAAATCTACATTGATTAATCTATTTGCCAATGAGTTGTTTTTTGAAAATTCATCTGTTGAACCCCAATATTCAAAACTCACATTACTACTATCATTAAGAGAGATAATTGGTAATTTTTTAGTTGGAAAAGCATTGTATATAGGCTTTATATTTTCATCATCTACTTTGAATGTTTTAGATATAATTGAAATGTCAGCTAATGTGTATCTATTAACCATTTAATAAAAATAATAATTTTCTTTAGTTAAATCCTTTAAATAAAATTTTGGATTAAATTTGAGCAAAAATTGAAGATATGGCTGAAATCATAAGAATGCCAAAAATGAGCGATACCATGGAAGAAGGGGTAATAGCTAGTTGGTTAAAAAAAGTTGGTGATGATATAAAATCTGGAGATATATTAGCTGAGGTTGAGACTGACAAAGCAACTATGGAGTTAGAATCATATGACGATGGAGTTTTACTTCATGTAGGAGTTAAGGACGGTGATTCTGTTCCAGTCGATGGTGTTATTGCAATAATTGGTGAAAAAGGAGAAGATGTAAATGAAATATTAAAAGATATTGAGAATAATTCATCTAAAGATGAGAGTGATGAAGAAATAAATCAAACACAAATTGAACAAGAAGCCGACAAAAAATTAGAAACACCTGCACCTGCACCTGCACCTGCACCTGCACCTGCACCTGCACCTGCAAAAGTAGAGGATAATTCAAATTCAAATGATAATAGAATTAAAGCATCTCCGCTTGCAAAAAAACTTGCTGATGAAAAAGGTATAAATCTATCTAATATATCTGGTTCTGGTGACGGAGGGAGAATTATTAGAAAAGATATAGAAGAATACAAACATTCACCTACTACAACTGAATCGATAAAAGAAGTTACTCTTCCTCAAATACACTCAGAGGAGTCATTTGAAGAAATACCCGTTACTCAGATGAGAAAAACAATTTCCAAAAGATTAGCTGAGAGTAAGTTTTCTGCACCTCATTTTTATCTTACAATGGAAATTGATATGGATAATTGTATAGAGGGTAGAAAAAAAATAAACGAATCATCAGAAATTAAAATTTCTTTTAATGATATCATATTGAAAGCATGTGCAGTTGCTTTAAGAAAACATCCAATGGTCAATTCTAGTTACTTGACAGATAAGATTAGAATTAATCATCATGTTCATATCGGAGTAGCAGTCGCAGTTGATGAAGGTTTATTAGTTCCAGTTATTAGATTTGCCGATAACAAATCATTATCACATATTTCATCTGAGGTAAAATCATTAGCTAAAAGAGCAAAAGACAAACAACTTCAACCATCAGATTGGGAGGGAAATACTTTTACAATATCTAATTTAGGAATGTTTGGTATTAGTGAATTTACAGCAATAATAAATCCTAATGATTCATGTATATTAGCTGTAGGCGGGATTAAAAGTACACCAGTAGTAAAAAATGGAGAAATTGTTCCAGGAAATATTATGAAGCTGACACTATCGTGCGATCACAGATTAGTTGATGGAGCAACTGGTGCTGCATTTCTTCAAACCTTAAAAGAATTAATTGAAGATCCAATAAAAATATTAGTGTAATGATAAAAGTAAAATCTACAACAGTCTGTGCTGTACTAAAAGATGGTAAGATAGCAATTGGAGCTGATGGACAAGCTACAATGGGAAATACAGTAGCTAAAAGCAATGTAAATAAAATAAGAACTTTAAATGAAGGTAAAATTCTAGCTGGATTTGCAGGGTCTACTGCAGATGCGTTTACACTTATTGAGAGGTTTGAGGAAAAACTTTCAAAATATGGAGGTAACATGAAAAGATCAGCAATTGAATTAGCTAAAGACTGGAGAATGGATAGATACTTAAGAAGACTTGAAGCAATGATGATTGTTGGAGATATAAATCAAGTTCTTATTATCTCTGGTACTGGAGATGTCTTAGAACCTGATAATAATATAGCAACTATTGGTTCTGGAAGTATGTATGCACAATCTGCAGCTATTGCTTTAAAAGAAAATAATCCTAAAATGTCATCTGAAGAAATTGTTAAAAAAAGCTTAACAATTGCAGCTGATATTTGTATTTACACAAATCATAATATTGTACTTGAAAAAATAGATTAATTCTAAAGATTTCTTATCCAAATATTTCTAAAGCTAACTAGGTTACTATGATCCTGTAATTTGATAGGAAGTTTTGATGGATGAGCTTTATATTCTGGATAACCAATAAACTTAACGTATCCCTGTATTTGAGAATTATTTTGAATTAGAACTCCATTATGAAATACAGTGATATAAGCTGGTGATTCAATACCACCTTTATCATTAAATACAGGAGCTTTAAATATTATATCATATGTCTGCCATTCTCCTGGTTTTTTTGATGCATTAACCAAAGGACTATGTTGTTTATAAACACTCCCTGCCTGTCCATTTGAATAAGTCCTATTTTCATATGAGTCTAAAACTTGAATCTCATAACCCGTATCTCCATCTTCTGTATTTTCCATAAAATACACTCCACTATTTCCTCTGTCTTGACCATCTCCCTCAATTTTTGCTGGAGACATAAATTCGACATGAAGCTGACAACTTCCGAAAGACTCTCTACTTAAAATATCACCTGTTCCAGGTTTTACTGTAAAATATCCATCTTTAATATCCCACTTTGCAGATTCTCCATTTTTATGAACCCACTTATCTAAATTTGATCCATCAAATAATACAATAGCATCCGATGGCGCATCTCTAAAAGATTTACCTGGTTTAACAACCTTTGGTTCAGGGTCCCAAATTTCAGTTACTTCCCATGCTGTCATTCTAACATCTTGAGAATATATGAATCCGATAGTTAAACAATATAGAGGTATAAAAATTAATTTTTTCATTTTTTTAGTTAGTTAATTTCAAACTCAGCAGTCGAGCTCTCATCTAAGTTAGTAACTTTTATTTTATACTTCCCTTTTGACAAATATTTATTTTCATCACTTATTAGTAAGTTATGATTTATGAAATTTAATCCTAAATCTAATGAATTATTATGTGTGATGGATTCACCATTATCTCCTTCAATGAGTATTTCTATATCAATTTTAGACTTAGAAAAAATAACGATTTCCATAGAAGGCTCTATCAAATTCCCATACCAATTTGTAGTTCCCCACCTATTGGAATATTTTAAATTATCTACTTCAAATACATGTAATTCTTTGCTTAATATATTTTGATCAATTTTCTGAAGATAAGACATGTCTGCTATATAAACAGACCTTCCGTGAGTACCTACCACTAAATCATTATCTCTTGGATGAATTACTAAATCATGAACAGGAGCACCTGATAAACCATCAATAAATGGATGAAAATTATTACCGTAATCTAAAGATGCATAAACACCATGATCTGTACCAATATAAACTAGCCCTTCATTTATATTATCTTCAATTATAATATTTACAGGTTCTGCTGGTAGCTCATTCCCTATTCTACTCCAGTTTAAGCCATAATCCTCAGATACAAAAACCATTGACTCAAAATTATCCCACCTATAACCATTTAAAGAAAGATATACTCTACTCTCTTTAAATTTTGAAGGGTATATACTACTTATCCACATATTTTCTGGAAGGTTATTAGATATATTATCCCAAGAAAATCCTCCGTCTTTACTCACATGAATTAAGCCATCATCACTTCCTACATAGATCAATCCAAATTTTAAATCTGATTCTATTATAGTTGTTAAAGTACCATAACTAACATTTCCTTTAACTCCTCCATTTGTTAAGTCTTCTGACATAGTTTCAAATTCATCTCCTTGATTAAGGGATCTATGGAATTTATTAGAACCCATATATAGTATATCCTGATTATGCCTAGATAAATAAATTGGTGATTCCCAATTCCATCTGTAAGGTCTCTCACCTAATTTATGAGATGGAGTAATTCTTTTCCTCTCTCCAGTTCTAGTATTAACTCTAGAATAATTACCAAACTGAGAACCTGTATAAACTGTCTCATTGTCTCTGTAGTCTATTTCAGTTTGCATACCGTCACCACCATAAATTGATTTCCATGGATATTTTCCAGTACTGTGCCATCTTAAACTTGCCTGATAATTAGATGGACCCATCCACACACCATTATCTTGGAACCCACCATATACATTATAAGGTTCTTTCATGTCAACATTTATATCATAAAATTGACCAACAGATGGACTATTAAATTTCATCCAATTATCACCATCATCATAAGATATATTTATACCACCATCATTTCCAACTATTAAATGTCCAGTTTTATTAGGGTTGATCCATAAAGCGTGATAGTCACCGTGCATGTTTTCATAATCTATTGACGTCCAAGATTTACCAGAGTCATTAGATTTAATAAGAGGTACACCCATAGTGTATACTTTCTCTGGATTTTGAGGATCAATTCTTATTTCACCAAAGTAATATCCATAAGAATAGAAAAGATAACTTAAATCATCTTCATTAACTTTTTTCCATGTTTTACCAAAATCGATTGATTTATAGACTTCAGCTCCAATAACAGGAGTGTCAAAAAGAAGAGAATTTGAATCTTCTAAATATTCCACTAAAGAGTAAGGGGAAATATCTCCATTATTGACCATTGCTTTTATTTTACCAACACTGTACTCATTTGGAAATCTATTACTTCTCAAAAAATCTCTTAATTTTTTATCTTCAATATTTAAAAAATCAGATGATGAAATAGATCTTAAATCATCTTTGGTTAAATCATTATTTTCAGAATTATTTAATACTTCTCTCCTATCTTGATTATCTAAGATTGCAAACAAGATATTTGGATTAGATCTTGAAATATCCAATCCTATTCTACCAGTACCCTCGGTATCAGGAAAACCACTTTGACCTCCGGATATTTCTGACCAGTTTTCTCCACCATCTAAAGACTTGAAAATTCCTGATCCAATTCCTGATCCATCAAAATTCCAGGCCTTTCTATCTTTTTCCCACATAGAAGCATATAATACATCTGGGTTAGTTTCATCAATAACTAAATCAATAGCCCCAGTATACTCATTAACATAGAGTTTATTCGTCCATGTTATTCCACCATCTAAAGATTTATAAATTCCTCTTTCGCTACTTGAAGAATAAAGATGACCAAGAGATGCTACCCATATTATTTCAGGATTTTTTGGATGAATAATAATCCTACCTATATGGTGAGATTCTTGAAGTCCAATATTATCCCAACTATTTCCATTATCTACAGATTTATAAATTCCGTTACCTGAATATGATGATCTGCTTGAATTATTTTCACCCGAACCTACATATATGATATCATTTTTCCAATCAACTTTAATATCACCAATAGTCATTACCATCTGATTATCAAATAATGGGACAAAAGAGTTTCCATGGTTTTTAGTTTCCCAAAGTCCACCTGAGGCGTAAGCAACATAAAAATGAGATGGATCATTTGGATTTATATCTAAATCGACCACTCTCCCACTCATGACGGTTGGGCCAATATTTCTAAAGCTAATATTTTTAACAATTGAATTTGAATTTAGACTCTGTCTTTCATTATAGCCATTTAATCTTTTTTCAGCAGAAGTAGAATTAGGATATATGTTTTTTTTATTCTTCCTCTGAGAAATTAAAGGATTACTTATAAGAAGAATAATTAGTAGATTTAAAATTTTCATCATAGTTAAGGAGTTGTTAGGTTTACTTTAATTTAAATTTAAATATAGAAAAATTGCAGTTATTTTACACACCAAATTCCAAAAGCGATATTCTTGATGGAGATGAATTTTATCATTGTGTCAAATCTCTGAGAAAAAAAGAAGGGGACGTTATTTTTACCACAGACGGGAAGGGAAATTTATTTAAGACAAAAATTGAAAAAATTGAAAAATCATTGTGCTATTTAAATAAAAAAGTAAAAGTAAAATCCATATCTCAAAAAAAAACAAACCATTTGTCAATATGCTTAATAAAAAGTCAAAGTAGAATAGATTGGATGATTGAAAAATTAACTGAAGTTGGAATTAATGAGATTAGCTTTATAACTAGTCAAAATTGTGAAAGAAAGAAATTAAATTATGATAGATTAAACAAAAAAGTAATTTCAGCTGCTAAACAATGTAATTCATTGTTTCTTCCTAAGATTAATGAACTAACTTCACTGGATCAATTCTTAAATAAGACAAAAAATATTAATAATAAATTTTTTGCTGACCTAGACTCTAAAAATAAGTTTAAAACTTATGGAGATAATTTTAATTCAATTTTGCTAATAGGACCAGAGGGAGACTTTACAGAAGAAGAAAAAATTAGAATAAAAAGTTTTGAGTTTAGAAGTATAACTCTTGGAGATCAAATTTTGAGGTCGGAGACAGCTGCAGTTGTTGGAGGATATTTGTTAAAAGAAATTTAAAGAGTGATTGGCCTGGGTCTCGAACCCAGGACCCTCTCCTTAAAAGGGAGATGCTCTACCAACTGAGCTAGCCAATCATGTAAACATTGGAACGCGCAAAACTAGAAAATGTTATTGAAATTACAATAATGAGATTGAATTATTTGAAAATTGTTATATTAAAAAAATGAAAAAAATATTATTGAATTTAATCTGCTTAATATCCATAAACTTTCAAAGTTATGCCCAGCAAACTCAATCCCCTTTAGTTAAATCTTTTGAAGAGTATAAAAAATTAAAAGAAAAATCAATTTTTAATTTAGACTGGGTATCTCTTGGACCAGTTGTAAATTCTGCAAGAGTAGAATCAATACAAATTGATGAAAAAAATCCTGGTACTATGTATGTTGCTTTTGGATCAGGAAATTTATGGAAAACTACTAATAATGGAATATCATGGAAACCATTATTAAATGATATTCCGTCTATAGGGATTGGTGATATTGCAATTGCACCATCCAATAATAGAATAATTTATGTAGGGACAGGTGAAAGTTTAAAAAAGGGAAGAAACTTTACTATGCCTGGAACTGGTATGTATAAATCAGTTGATGGCGGTGATTCATGGGAGCACATCGGATTAGAGGATTCATGGCATATTGGTGAAATTTCAATAAATCCATATAACCCTAATATAGTTTTTGTAAGTGTATTAGGTCATTTTTGGAGCAAAAATATTAACAGAGGAGTTTACAGAACTTTAGATGGAGGAAAAACTTGGGACCACGTACTAGCAATTGATGAAAAAACAGGATCTAATGACATTGTTATTTCTCAATCAAACCCTAATATTATTTATACAACTATGTGGGAAAATTATCCTAGTATAAAGGGAGAAAAAAGTGGTGTTTACAAAAGTGAAGATAACGGCGATAATTGGAAAAAAGTGGTAAAGGGATTACCCGTTGGGAAAGATATGGGAAGAACTGGTATAGCTGTTTCACACAGTAATTCAGATAAAGTTTATGTTCTTATTGATAATTTATCAAAACAAAGAAGTAATGCTGCGGAAGTTTATACCTCTGATAATGGCGGTGAAAGCTGGAGAAGAACACATGAATCTGAGCTTTTAATTTTCCCTGGCATAGGTTGGTATTTTACAGACATATATGTTAGTCCTGATAATGATAATGAGATTTATGCTTTGGGTGTAAGAGCTGCATACAGCAGTGATGGCGGTGAGACATTTAATAACCTGGGTGGAACTGTAAAAAGGATAAACCCAAGCCAAGCTAAAGGATTACATTTAGATCACTGTGAATTATGGATAAATCCATTAAATCCAAATCATTTAGCACTTGGTAACGATGGAGGATTATTTGTGAGTTATGATAAAGGCAGTTCCTGGTTACATTATAATAACTTACCAACAGGAGAATTTTATGATATTGAATTAGATAATAAAAAACCATATAATATATATGGTGGAACGCAAGATGACGCAACAGTTTTTGGTCCAGCAAAAGAATGGAGAAATGAATTTAATGATCCTTGGAAATACTTATGGATAGATGCATGGGATGGTGGAGATGGGTGTATTACCAGGATTGATCCTAACGATAGCAGTATACTATATTTTAGTATGCAAAATGGAGCAATTAGAAGAAAAAATTTAACTACTGATAAATCAAAATCAATAAGACCGGCTCTACCGAATTACATAAATGATACTTTAAAATATAACTTTATAACTCCATACTTTATTTCAAATCATAACTCTAATATTTTATATCATGCTGGAAATTATATTTTCAAGTCAGAAAATAAAGGCGACAGTTGGAAACTTATAAGCAGTAACTTAACTAATTCAAAAAAACATCCTCAAAAAAAATCAATCGCTGCAGGAGCAATAGCGGAATCGAAATTACAAAAAGAGCTTCTATATTTTGGAACAGATAGAGGACTTTTCTGGACCTCAAAAAATGATGGAAAAACATGGAAAGAAAACTCTGATGGAATCTCTGATGGATATATAAGAGGCATTCACCCTTCATTATATAAAAAAGGTAGAGTTTATATGTCAATGACTGGAATTAACTATGATGATTTAAGTAATTACTTGTACGTATCAGAAAATTATGGAGAAGGATGGAAAAAGTTAAAAGGCAATCTTCCAAATGAACCTGTTAACTTGATAATTGAAGATCCTAAATTTGAAAATATATTATATGCAGGCATGTATAGAGGAGTTTATATATCACTAGATAGAGGAAATTCATGGAATTTAATTGGGGCTAATTTTCCTATGACTAGTGTGTCAGATATAGAAATTGATAAGGAAACTAACGATATGATTGTTTCCTCTCATGGAAGAGGCATTTATAAATTAAATTTAAATCCTATTCATTATTATTTTATGGATCAAGAGAATTTAAAAAATGATAAAATTTTAAATACTGCAAAATTTATCCTACCAAAGTTTAATGACACTCATAGAGAGCCGATCATGAATACTTATGAAAAAGCTCCCATCAGTTTTTATTTAAATAAGGAGAAAGAATATTCATTAATTATAAAGAATGATAAAGAGATATTATGGAAGTTTAATGGAATAGGAAAAAAAGGATTAAATCAATTCAGGTGGGATCTTATCATTGAAAAAAATAATAGTCAAAAACCATACCATATACATTTTAATAAATTTATAAATGCTGGAAATTATACATTAATTTTAAAAACAGATGGTAATCTGCATGATGTAGAAATTGAGGTAAATGAATTCAACTAAAAACATAATTTTCATGCTTCTTCTTTTAATTTCAACCTCTTCTAGAGGCAATGAGAATTTATTATTTAAAGGAGATTCATTATTTAATTTAAAAAAATACAGTCAGGCTAAAAATTATTATGATAGTCTTTATTTCGAAGAAGAATTATATACTAATTCAATGTTATTAAAATTAGCATTTATTGAAAATGAATATGGAAATTTTGAAAAATCAATCTACTACCTATCAAAATATAAAAAAGACAATAATAATGAAATCATCGATCAAAATCTTTTCAATTTGGTCTCTAAAAATGATCTTAAAACATATGTAAAATCTGATTATGATTACCTATTAAAAATTTACTCTACAAAAAAAGAATATGTGATTATTTCAATCTTATCTATTTTATTAGCAGTGTTTTTATTGAACTTCATGAGAAGAAAGAGAAACGAAAAAATAATATATATTAAAACTTTTTTCATATTATCAGTTATTGTTTTGTTAATGATAAATATTAAAGGAGCTCGAGAAGGAATTATTTTATATGAAAATACTTTTATTATGAATAATCCTTCATCTGGATCTGATGTTTACCAAATAATTAGAAAAGGAGAAAAAATAAAAATTATTAGCGAGTCAGAAGTTTGGTATGAAGTAGATCTAGAAAATCAGAAAAAGTACATTCGTAAAAAAAATATTTTAAAGATAGATTAATAGTCCCTAAGAAGAGATTCCTTTTCGTTTAAAATCTCTTTATAAGATAAACTGTCTGATAGTTTAGGAAACCAGTTTTTAATTAAATGGGCTAGCTTTCCCCTAAATGTAAAAATTAAATCTCTTTTCTTATTTTTATATCCCATAAAAACCTTATCCGCTAGAACTTTAGTAGACATCATAACCTTTTCATCTCTAGAAGTATTTCCTTCTTTATTTCCATCACTTTTTAGAGTATTCTTTCTAAAGTTACTTTCAAAATAACCTGGTGATGCAACCATGACATGAATATTTTTCTTTTTTAACTCTATCCTAACTGAATCAAAAAAACCTTGCATTGCGTGTTTTGAAGAAACATAAGCTGATCTAGTTGGTGTAGCAATAAACCCATTTAAAGATGATATCGCAATGATTGAACCTTTAGTTTTAATAAGGTGAGGTATTGAATATTTTACGGAATAAATTGAACCAAAAAAATTAATCCTAAATAATTTTTCAAATACATCTAAATTAGCATTTTCGAAAACTGACCTGTAGGATATTCCAGCATTACAAACTAAAACATCAAGTCTCCCATAAGATTTTATTGTCTGATCAACCATTTTTTTAACATCTTTCTCTGAAGAAACATCATGAACTATATACTCGCATTTAGATCCTAATTTTTGAATATTTGACTGAACTTTTTTTAATCTTTCAAGGTTTGTGCCTCCAATCATAACATTAAATCTTTCACTAGAAAACTTGTAGGCTAGCGCTTCTCCAGCTCCTGAAGATCCCCCTGTAATTACTACAACTTTATTTTCCATATTATAAATATAGTTTAAAAAAATACTATAATTTCGTGCTAACAACATTAGTACCAAATGAACAAATATATTATTAATCAACTCGGTGAAAATCGAGATGAATATTTCAACGCTGCAATACCCCCAATTTTTTCAAATTCTAATTTTCTATTTTCAAAAGTAGAGGGTATGCGAACAGCTATGAATGAAATAAATAAGCCATTTTATACAAGAGGAACAAACCCAACAACTAAAATTTTAGAAAAGAAAATTGCTGCACTAGAAAAAACAGAGAGTGCTATTGCTCTAAGTAGTGGAATGGCTGCAATTTCCACTGCTGTATTATCTCAAATTAAGTCAGGAGAGCACATGATATGTGTAAAAAGTCCATATTCTGGAACTGAAAAATTATTTAATGAAATAATACCAAAATATGGAATTGAATTATCTTATGTAGATGGAAGAGATCCAAATAATTTCAGAAAAAAAATACAAAATAATACTAAAGTAATTTATCTAGAAAGTCCAAACTCCTGGACATGGGATATTCAAGATTTAGAAGAGATATCAAGTATTGCGAAGAAAAATAAAATTATTACTATTATAGATAATAGTTATTCATCACCAATTAACTGTAATCCAGCAAATTGGGGTATCGATATTATAATTCATTCATTGACAAAATATATAGGAGGACATGCAAATGCAATGGGGGGAATAATTTGTAGCAGTTATGATATTATTAATGAAATTTATGAGTCTGAGTTTAAGTTATTAGGAGGTGTTCTCTCACCATTTCATTCTTGGTTATTTATTAATGGTTTAAGAACACTCAAAATTAGAATGGCTTATATAAGTGAATCAACTCCTAAAGTTGTTAAGTTCATGGAACAAAACAAAAAAGTAAAAGAAGTTATTTATCCACACTCAGAAAATTTTGATCAAAAAGAGTTAGTCAATAAATATTTAAAAAAACCTTGTGGACAATTTTCAATTATTCTAAATACTGAAGATGAAAAAAAGATAGAAGGTTTTTGCGACAAACTTTGTAATAACAATAATAGCTTTAGAATGGCAGCTTCCTGGGGAGGTCACGAATCACTAATATTTCCAGAATTAGTAAGATATAATATTGAGAGCAAATACTATTCAGAGACTGATCTTTTACCTAAAAATTATATAAGATTTTATATAGGACTGGAAGACACAAATGAAATAATTAAAGATATTTCAGAAGCTCTAAATTCAATCTAATAGACAATTGTCACAGAGCCTTTATACTCAGACTTAGTATACTTAATGTAATAGTAATACACACCTGGTGACCTTTCACCTCCATCCCATTCAAAATACTTATCATTTGATTTATATACTTCAACACCGGTTCTATCTACAAAAATTATAGACTCAAAATTATCATCGCATGCATCAATTGGTAAATTCTGATAAGGGATATTTAAGTTAGTTAATTTAAAAACATCATTTATACCATCACCATTTGGACTAAAAGCATTTGGAGGTGTGAAAATCGCCCAATTCACATTAGGTTTTTCGAGTAAAAATTTAATTCTTTTAGTAGTTTCCCCATAGTAAGGACAGTTATTATCTTTGACTCTGAAAGTTAGATTATAACCTTTAGGACCATAATCCGAACCAAGAAAATCACAGGTAGGGTTCCAAATTAATTTACTTGATACTTCCCCAACCCCTGAAGATTGATTAAACTGAAAATCTCCAGGTAAACCCTCAGAAATTAACTCTAATAATATCAGGTCATTATCTGCATCTGAAGCAGATATATCTACTTCAAAAGTTTGATTAGGCTCAATAACGTATTCCGTTTCATTATGAATTATAGGATCATTATTTTCATCAATATTTATTTTTAAAACTAACTGAATAGTATCTGCATTAGTCTCTTGACAAAAATCTATATCCTCTGTTATAAAATTGATTTTATATTCATCAATGTCATTATATGGGAAATTAATACATTCTAAATCAATATTAAATTGACCTTCTATATTACCCCTCTCATAATTATTTGAGGAAAATAATCCATTAATATCACCTAAACTAAATTCCACTCCTTGAGCACTCATGATGAGAGTATCATTATCTAGATCTTCAGAAAATAAATTCATTGTAAATGATCCTGATAAATTTGTTTCATACTCAACAATTGAAAAATTTGGTCTTGAATTAACCGAATCTGTTATCTCTTTATCTGTTGTAAGAATAGGACCAGAATTATCAGGTAATTCAACAGTTAAATCGTAAAAAATTGTATCCTGATTAAATATATCACATGTATCTAAGTCATCTAAAACGATACCAATTAAGAAGTTAGATTTATCTGAATAATCAAATTGTCTACAATAAGTATCAATGTTAAGGAAAGAATTAATAGACCCTGCCTGACTTTCATTTGATGTGAAAGAAATTCCATAGTCTTCAATGTCATATTCAGGTTTTTTAGGTACAATAAAATAATCCATACTTAAACTGTCTAAATCAATATCTTTTCCTATTATCTCTGTTGAGAATTGTGAATTCCATTTTACTGTCACATAATTTGTATCAATTTCATTTACGAAGAAGGGATCTTGATTTGTTGGTGGCTCAACAATAATAGTAACTCTAACTGTATCTCTTTGAGGGAGAGGACATGCATCATCAGCAGCAATTAAATCAATAAGGTATGGTTCGTTTTGAACATATGGACAATCTGAGACACAAACTTGAACTTTTAAGGTGTCACCTGATGAATTAATTGATCCTTCACTAAAAGAGAAAATATCATCTAATTCACTTCCATCTTTACCAAAGTTGACAGCTAATGCATTAAGAGATACATTAGTACCTATATCATCTGTAACAAATAAATCAAAACATTTAGGTTGTGAAGCAACATAAATAATTGTATCATCTTCCTTGTAAAAGTCAAGTTGACCTGGAACCTTAACTAATGCTTCTGGTGGATCAGGTGGATTACATCCATCAACAACTAACATTTGAAAATCTCTTCTCGACTCCCCTATCTTGGAACCATTTCTAAATTCTTCCGCTTTTACTGAAAAAACATATAATCCAACCTCTGTTGGCGTAACAGTAATAAAACCGTTATTTGATATAGATAATGAAGGATCTCCTGGAATCATATTTTCTAGTGTATAACCTGGTGCAAAATCCACTATTGGATGAGGCGGCGGAGTTGTTTCAGGTAAGGCAACTATGTCAGCATTGTTTAACTGATGGTCATCAAGAGGAGGAGCGAGTGAGTAAGCTATAGAGTCACCATCTTCATCAGTACCTGCAAAGTCAATATAAAAAAGCTGATTCACACACGCATAATCACTTAATGGTGGAAAAAGTCTAGGAGAAGAATTGATAAAAGGATCACCATTTGCATCGACTACAGGAGGGAAGTACAGAGTATAAGTCATTCCATTCCATCCTGGATTAATTAAATTTTTAGTATCCCAGTTTCGACAACACCTTTCCCAAACTATAACATATCCGTCAGGATGATTAAATATTTCTGGATTTAATGTTATTTCATGAGAATATTCAACTTTTAGTGTACATAAAAAACCTAAGGCACAATCTGGATTTGTATATGGCACAAATTCTTGATTAGTGATGAACATAGTCCCTTCACGCATAAAAGCCCCATCAGATTTTCTGAAAATAGAATAAGTAATTAAATCATCAGGGCCTGGATTAGCAGTTTGAGCACAATCAAAGTATTGAACTAATTTAATTTCATATCTAAATGAATTTTCATCACCAACATGAATCATTTCTATTTCACCTCCGACTATATGATTTGAGAGAGTGAAATTATATGATATTAGAGAAAGAAATAAAATTTTAAGGAGCCTTACCATAAATTTGCATAAATATAATAAGTTTATTTAGACTATGGATAATAATAACATTGAATTGAGTAATGAAGAAATTGGAATGATAACCTCTGATTTCATTAAAGTATCAGACCAGTTAAAAAACACATGTAAAAAAATTATTGAGAAGAAATTTTCTGAATTTCCCGTAATCATAATGTCAAGAGATGAGGTAAATCTTGGAACACTTTTAATAGATCAAAATGAGATAAAAAGTAATAAGTGGAAATATTTTGCTAGCTATTTGGAATTTTTACATAGTAAAAAAATCTTAAAAGATATTGATATATTCAAAGAGAAATACAAAAGTCATGATGAGTATTGTTGTTTACTAACTGTAATTAATAATAATTCTAAGATAATCTTTATCCCTTATCCAGAAGATTAAATTAAATTTGTATTATGTCAGATATATTAAGTACGGAGAACTATAATTTTTTATTTAATACAATAGTTGAATATTCACCCAAAATTTTGCTGGGAATTTTTTTCCTTTTTTTTGGTTTAAGAATAATTAAAAAGTCTATTAATATTTTAGATAAATTTTTAAAATCAAGAAATATTGATGAATCTCTAAGACCATTTTTTAAGTCTTTACTTTCAATAACTCTCCAAGTAGCTCTCATTATTTCTGTCCTTTCTATGGTTGGAGTTGAGATGACATCATTTTTAGCCATATTAGGTGCTGCTGGTCTAGCAGTTGGATTAGCCTTAAAAGATACTCTTCAAAATTTTGCTGCTGGTGTCATGATACTTTTTTTTAAACCATTCAAAGTGGGCGACTTCATTGAATATGAAGGAACACAGGGAACTGTTAAAGAAATTCAAATATTTAATTCAATATTAACAACCGTTGATAATAAGAGAGTAATAATTCCAAATGGTATACTTCAAACTTCATTAGTTACCAATTACTCATCTGAAGATATTAGAAGAATTATATGGACTTTTTCTATAGCATATGGAGATGACTTTAACAAAGCAAAATCATTACTACTAAAATGGATTAAGGAAGATGAGAGAATTTTAGATGACATGGAGCCTATGGTTGTAATATCTGATCTCGCAGATAGTTCTGTTAATATAATGGTTCGTGTTTGGGTAAAATCAGAAAATTTTTTAAATGTAAAGTTTGATTATAATGAGAAAGTGTATAATGAGTTCCCAAAAAACAATCTTAATATCCCTTTCCCACAATTAGACGTAAACATAAATAAATGAGATATATTATAATATTTATAATTTTTATAATCGCTTCACCTAGTTGTGTTTCACAAGATAAGAAAGAGGACTATTGGAAAAAAAAATTAACTAAGGAACAATATAATATTCTTAGAGAAAAGGGTACTGAGAGAGCATTTACTGGAAAATATTGGAATAATAAAAAAGAGGGAGAATATAAGTGTGCTGGATGTGGTCAAAGTCTTTTTACATCAGACACAAAATATGATTCAGGAACTGGATGGCCATGTTTTTTTGATGTAGAAGATAAGCAATATGTGAATTTTGTTGATGATAACAGTTATGGTATGAAACGTATAGAAGTAATATGCTCTAATTGTCAAGGACATCTAGGTCATATTTTTAATGACGGCCCAAATCCAACAGGCCTTAGATATTGCATAAATTCAGCATCACTCAATTTTATCGAAAAAAAAGAAAAATGAAAGAAATATTATTGGTTGGAGCTGGAGGTATGATCGGTTCAATTATAAGAATGGTTATCCTAAAGCTTAATATCTATAATATTAGTCTACCATTTAATACATTTCTTGTTAATATTTTTGGATGTTTTTTAGTTGGTATTTTATTAAAATATTCTACGGGATTATCTAAAGAGATTTCAGTCAATCTAAATAATTTTTTAATCATAGGTTTTTGTGGTGGCTTTACTACCTTTTCTGCTTACTCTGTTGATTCATTGAATCTGCTAAATGATGATAAGATTATATTGTTTTTACTATATTCTGTATTAAGTTCAGCAATAGGGATATTATTTTGTTATATTGGTATGAACATAATCAAGTAATGAACAAAAGCTTAGAGATCCTCCATAATCAATTAGTCACTAATCAAATAGTAGTAAAAAATTCATCTAAGTCTGATAGAATAAAGAAGCTTAAGAAATTAAAAAATAGCATTCTAAAATATCGAGATGAAATTAAAACTGCCTTAAGAAAAGATTTTAAAAAAAATTCAACTGAAGTAGATTTAACTGAAATATTCCCAGTAATATCAGAAATAAATCATACGATAAATAATCTAGGAAAATGGATGAAAAATCAATATGTAAAGACACCAATAACTTTACTAGGTTCAAAATCTTATATTAAATATGAAGCCAAAGGTGTAATCCTAATTATAACACCTTGGAATTTTCCAATTAACCTGTCATTTATATCTTTAATTAATGCAATATCAGCTGGAAATTCAGTTTTGATTAAACCTTCTGAAATTACATCTGAAACATCGCTAGTTATTAAAAAAATAATAGAGAATACTTTCAAAGAAAATGAAGTTTCCGTGGTATTAGGAGGTGTTGAAGTTGCACAAGATCTTCTTAAATTAAAGTTTAATCATATTTTATTTATAGGTTCTCCCACTATAGGCAAGAAAGTGATGGAGTCTGCGACAAAGCATCTCTCTTCACTAACACTGGAACTTGGAGGAAAGTCTCCCACAATTATTGATAAAAAATGTAATCTAAAAAGTGCAGCTAAAAGAGTAATATGGGCTAAACTTATAAATAATGGACAGGTTTGTATAGCTCCTGATTATGTACATGTCCATAAAGATGTTAAGGAAGAGTTTACCAAACATTTAATAACAAATATAAATAAACTTTATACCGATGATTCATCTAAATCATCATCTTACTGTAGAATAGTTAATAATCATCATTTTAAGAGACTTGAGAGATTACTAGATAATTCCATTAAAAATGGTTCTAAGATAATATATGGGGGCAAAGTTAATTCTAAAGATAATTTTATTGAGCCTACTATTATTGAAAATGTTAGTAGTGACTCCAATATTTATAAAGAAGAAATATTTGGGCCTATTTTACCAATATTTACATACGAAAAAATTGAAGATGTTATTACTTTTATTAATGAAAAAGAGAAGCCTTTAGCTCTTTATATATTTAGTAGAAATAATAAAAATATTAATAAAATTCTTAAAGAAACCTCTTCAGGAGGTGTTTGTATAAATCACAATACATTACATTACTCAAATTATCATCTTCCCTTCGGTGGAATAAATAATAGTGGTTTTGGAAGATGTCATGGAAAATATGGTTTTAGAGAACTTTCTAATAAGAAAAGTGTTTTTAAACAATTTTCAGCATTCAGTCCAACAGATCTTTTAACCCCTCCTTACAATTCTTTCAAACAAAAAATTATTGATTTTATAATTAAATATTTCTAGAGATCCTCTCTAATCTTTCTACTAATATCTCTTTGCTTTATATCTTCTCTTTTATCAAATTCTCTTTTCCCTTTTCCTAAACCAATTTCAATTTTAGCATATCCTCTTTGATTTACGAATAACCGTATTGGAATTAGAGAAAGGTTTTTCTCAGTCACTTTTTTCTTGATTTGGTTAATTTCTTTTTTATTTAATAATAGTTTTCTATCTCTATCAGTTTGATGATTATTTATATTACCATAGAGATATTCATTAATTACCATTCCCTTTAAGTAAATTTCATCATTATTGATAATACAATATGAATTTGAAAAGTTAACTGCTTGGTTTTTAATTGACTTTATCTCTGTACCCTTTAATACTAAACCGGCGATATATTTATCAGAAAACTGATAATTGAAATTTGCTTTTTTATTATTAATTAAAATCTTTCTATCAGACATTTTAAATTGTATTTTTTGAATATGGAACTATAGTAAAATCAGAAAATTTCTTATCATTAAACATATACTGAGCGTAATTTGCAATCATTGCTGCATTATCAGTACAATACTCCATTTTAGGGATATGCACATTAAGATTATAATTTAGAGATAATTTTTTCATCTCTTTTCTTAATAATGAGTTTGCTGCTACACCTCCACATATTGAGACATCTTTAATCTTATACTGTTTTATTGCTAATATAAGTTTATCTAGTAGCATATCAATAAGTTTTCTTTGAATGGATGCAGATATATCGTGTAAATGATCATCAATGAATTGCTCATTTTTTTTAATATTATTATTTATAAAATAGAGAAATGATGTTTTAATTCCACTAAATGAAAAATCTAAATTAGGAACACTAGTATTTGGAAATAAAAAACTATTTTCATCGCCACCTTTAGAGTGTTTATCAATAAGTGGACCACCAGGATAATCTAATCCAAGAATTTTTGCACATTTATCAAATGCTTCTCCAACAGCATCATCTCTTGTTTCTCCTAATATCTGCATATCATCATAAGATTTTACAAGAATAATTTGAGTGTGGCCACCGCTAACTAACAAGGATAAAAATGGATAATCAAAATTCTTTTTATTTATTGTGTGTGAGAAAGCATGCGCTTTTAAGTGGTTAACTCCTAGAATTGGTATATCTAAAGAATAGGCAAGTGATTTAGCAAATGTTGATCCCACAAGAAGTGAACCTAGTAGCCCTGGCCCAATAGTAAAAGCAACAGCATCTAAGTCTAATTTATTAATACCAGCATCAGATAATGCAGAATCAACGATATAAATTATATTTTTCTGGTGAGACCTAGATGCAATTTCAGGTACAACACCACCTAGTTTTTGATGATCTAATTGTGAAGAAATTATATTAGATTTAATTACTCCATCAGAAATAATAGATGCAGATGTATCATCACAAGATGTCTCAATTGCCAATATTGATTTATTCATATTACAAAAATATATATACTTTTGCGATGTAAGTCGTCTTATCGCTTCATATTTTGAAGAGGAAAGTCCGGACAATACAGAGCTTTATACTTCTTAACTAGAAGGTCTCTAATGAGAACAGATAGTGCAACAGAAAATAAACCGCCAATTTGGTAAGGGTGAAAAGGTAAGGTAAGAGCTTACCGGTTAAATAGTGATATTTAATGCATTGTAAACCTTATAAATTGAAAGATCAAGTAGTTCGATAGTTGAAAACTAATAGTTGCTCGCTATAATTCGAATGGGTAGATCGATAGAACTTGATAGTGATATCAAGTCTAGATAAATGATAAGAATCTGATTTTATCAGATACAGAATCCGGCTTATAGACTTACAATTTTTTTTAAGAGAAGGAATTAATGATTTCAGTCTTATCTGAATCATTTTGTACAGAGGAGTATGTAGGACATAACTTCCTTTCGCAAGATGAAAAAATAATTAATAAGAGAACTAGTAATTTTTTCACAATATTTTTTGTTATGTAAAGATACAAAACTTTCTTTACTTTATATAAACTTATCTTTTCATGAAAAAAAACCATCTTAAAAATGAAGAAAGCTTTTACCTTCAACAGCATTCATCAAATCCAATAAATTGGTTTCCTTGGGGCAAAAAGGCTACAGAAATAGCTAAAAAAGAGAAAAAAATAATAATTCTAAGTATTGGATATTCAAGTTGTCACTGGTGTCATGTAATGGAAAAAGAATCATTTCAAAATGAAATTATTGCTAAACTGATGAATAAAGACTTTGTATCTATTAAAGTTGACAGAGAGGAAAGACCAGACATAGATAATATTTATATGGATGCTATCCAATATATGGGAATACAAGGAGGATGGCCATTAAATGTATTTCTATTACCAAATCTTAAGCCATTTTATGGAGGGACATATTTCAATCCAAACCAGTGGTATGGAATATTAAATAATATTTCTGATGCATATTCAAAAAATAAGGAGGAATTTCTTAAATCATCTGAAAAGTTTACTGAAGATTTAAGAAAATCCAATAAAGAAAGGTATGGATCTAGTAACGAATATTCTATCAAATCTTTAGTTTATGAACTTAAGTCAAAGTTTGATTATGAATATGGAGGAATAGAAAAAGTACAAAAATTTCCAATGTCAAATATGTGGAATTCACTTCTTTATTATTCAATTTCAAATAATGAGTTAGAAATATATGAACACATCATAAACACTTTAGATAATATAATTGAAGGTGGAATTTATGATCAAATTCAGGGGGGATTTTTTAGATATTCTACTGATAAGAAATGGTTTGTTCCTCATTTTGAAAAAATGATATATGACAATGGATTAATTTTAGAATTGTTATCAAACATATATTCAATAACAAAAGATGAAAAATATAGATTAATTATTCAAGATACCATAGAATGGGTAGTAAGTAAAATGAGTAATGATAATGGTGGTTTTTATTCCTCAATCGATGCAGACTCGGAAGGAAAAGAAGGTAAATTTTATATTTGGAAATATGAAGAATTAAAAAAAATATTAAATAATGATCAATTTTTGTATGCAAAGAAAGTGTTTAAAATATCTAAAGAAGAAGAATTTGAGGGTCATATAATACTTCAAAGAAATTTAAAAGAAATAGATAACATTGAGTTATTTAATTCAATTAAAGAAAAACTATTCAATGTGAGAAAATTGAGAATTCACCCTGTAGTAGATGAAAAAATTATTTTATCATGGAATGCTATTTTACTTAAAGGTATAATTTGTTGTTACCAATCTTGTGGAGATAAAAAATACCTTGATATTGCATTGAAAAATGCTGAATTTTTAATTAAAAATTTCCTAGATAAGAAGAATATAAAAAGAGTATATCAAAGTAAAGTCGATGCTTTTATAGATGATTACGCACTTACAATTAGTGCCTTTATTAAACTCTATGAAGCAACTAAAATAAAGCGATATCTTGATATAGCCAGAAACTTAACTGAAGACTCAATTAAATTATTTTACAATAAAAAAGAGAAGTTATTTAATTTTAATGGAAAGAAAAATGAGAAATTAATAGCAAATAAAATTGAGATTTTTGATAATGTTATTCCGTCTTCAAATTCAGTAATGTTTAATAACTTACTACTAATCGGAAAGTATTACGACGATAAATTATACCAAAATATATATAATAATATGTCATTACAATTAAAGAAGTTTTTGAATAATTATGAATATCTATCTAACTGGATATATACAAATCAAATTAATCAGATTGGAATCAATGAAATTCAGATGGAATGTATTCAGAAAGACGTAAATAATATTACTAAAAAAATTAACTCTTGGTATGCACCAAATAAAATTTTTTCAATTGTATCAACAGAAAATTTAAAGTCTAACAAAAAACCAAGTTTCATGATATGTCGTAATTATGTTTGTGATAAGCCACTAAACAATTTAAAATCATTGAAAAATAAAATAATCCAAGAACTGAATAGTTAAATAGATATGAAACAATCATTTCTTTTATTAATTTCTTTTATATTATTCTCATGTGTAGAAGATAATAATGTTTCAACTGTTCCATCTATATCCTACGAAAATTTAGAATTTAAAAAAAGTATAAATAGTTTTAATCAAGATTCTCTTATTCTTACTATAAGTTTTATTGATGGTGATGGTAATTTAGGTTTATCAAATGATGAAAATAACTATCCATTCCATCCTTACAATGCTATTATTGATCAAGATTTCAACTGGGTAACTTTAGGCTCAACTAATGTAAATCCTCCACTTTATATATATGAACCAAATGGTGTTTATTATTTGTATAATAATGAAGATAACAGGCCTTCATTTAATTGCGACAACTATATAATTGATACTATTAATTCTACCTCTCAATTAGATACTTTTTACATTCAGAAAAATGAAAATAATAAGAATATATTTATTGAATTCTATAAAAAAGAAGATGATGAGTTTAAACTTATAGACTGGAAAAGAATTTTTGATGAAGAGTATGGGTGTGGTATTGATTTTAATTCAAGGTTCCCACCTTTAAATATCTCAAACTCATCACAGTTACTTTCTGGAAAGTTAAGATATGGCATGGTGTCATATGGGTTTGATATGATATTAAAGAATGACATTTTTAAATTAAAAATTTTTATCAAAGACAGGGAACTTAACACAAGTAATATAATTGAAACTCCTGAAGTTACACTAGAAGAAATTCTATCTGAATAATTTATTTAAGTGAAGGATAAGCCTTAGGGTCCAACTCATTAAATAATTCATAAACTCTATCAAAAATTAATTCGCAATTAGGTTTTGAGAAGTAATCACCATCTGTACTATATGCAGGTCTATGGTCTTTTGAATGAATTGTAATTGGTTTAGAGTCTAAATGAAAATAGGCATCTTGATTTTCTAAAACTGATTGCATCATATAAGCACTTGCACCTCCAGAAACATCTTCATCAGCAAAAACAACTCTATTTGTTTTTTTAATTGATTCTAAGATTATTCCATTTTTGTCAAAAGGTAGTAAAGTTCTCACGTCAATAACTTCACAGGAAATTCCAATTTGAGATAATTGTAAAGCAGCCTCAGATACAATTCTACACATAGACCCATAAGTAACAATAGTAATATCATTACCTTTTATTAAAACTTCAGGAACTCCAAAGTCAACTCTAACTTTATCTAAATTGTTTGGTAAATTTTCTTTCAATCTGTAAGCATTTAGAGGTTCAATAATTATACCAGGTTCATCTGATTGAAGTAATGTATTATACATTCCTGATGCCTCCACAAAATTTCTAGGAACCAAAACATTTATACCTCTTAAACTATTAATTAAAGTACCCATTGGAGATCCAGAATGCCATATCCCTTCGAGCCTATGACCTCTTGTTCTTATAATAACTGGTGCTTTTTGTCCTCCTTTTGTTCTGTATTGTAAAGTTGATAAGTCATCTGATAATGTTTGAATAGCCCAATAAACGTAGTCTAGATACTGAATTTCTACAATTGGTCTTAGACCTCTCATTGCAGCTCCTATTCCCTGACCTATAATTGATGATTCCCTAATACCAGTGTCAGTTATTCTTAATTTACCATACTTCTCCTGAATACCTGCAAATCCTTGATTTACACCTCCTATCATTCCAACATCCTCACCTACTGCAAAAACAAGAGGGTTATTTTTAAATGTAGTATCAAAAAATTTATTAATTATTTCTCTTCCATCAACTAAATTTGGCTTGTTATCATAAGTAGGCTTTATCTCTTTTATATTTTTTACTGACTCTAATGACTCACTATAAAGATGTGAACTGTATTGGTCATTATATTTTTTTTCTAGTTCATTTATCAAGTTTAGCAAATATGGTTTAGCTAAATTATTTTCAGTTCTAATTATTCTTTGGATGAATTTAAGAGATTTAAAGACATCAGCTTTAATTGGTTGTAAGGTATTAGATAAATTATCTCTAACCTCGATAATTTCTTTCTTGTTTTTTGGACTGTTTTGAGCAACTCTTGTAATTATAGCAATAGCATCGTTAAAATCCTCTTCAATATTTCTTCTATAGTCTTTCCAAGATTTATCTCTTATATTTTTTACTTTTTCTTCGGCTTTCTTTTCAAGATTATCTAGACTCTTGGCATCAGAAATTTTATTTTCAAGTATCCATTCTCTCATTTTTTTGATACAGCAAAAATCTTTCTCCCATTCTAACCTTTCTTTAG
>Ga0315331_10000503_pt1 | contig 27229 bp, 25 predicted proteins | sample M160m34915metaG_FD_203456 | JGI IMG/M metagenome (GOLD analysis project Ga0315331, IMG submission 203456) | Ammonia-oxidizing marine archaeal communities from Monterey Bay, California, United States - M1 60m 34915 | ecosystem: Environmental > Aquatic > Marine > Intertidal zone | place: USA...
TGCTCTTGACTTCCACAAACAAGGTGTCTCCTTGCACTGCAGTAGCTTCTGTCACTCCAGCAATCTTAGTTCCTGCCACTGATTCCCATCTTTCCAAGACGCCATTTCTTGAAATCTGCTTAGCAAGCCCACCTTTTTCCAGCACTAAACTCAAGAAATCACCAATCTTTTCAGGGTTGGATTTTTTCACGCCTGTATTCTTCCGTCTTTGATTCCCCATTGTTCAACTTTATCCCCATGAATATATACATCACTTCCCTTTGGTGCCGTCATAATAACCTGTCCAAATCGCCCTTGATCCATTAACAAAATGACCCTTTCCCTTCTTCCGTCATCCAGTTCTGCAAAAGCGTCATCCAAAAGTAAAATAGGCTGCACACCTCTCGAGTCTCTTATCGTATCTCCTTCGATCAATCTTAGTGCTAAAGCCGCTGTCCTACGCTGTCCCCCCGAGCCTAACTCCCTGAGCTCTCCAAGAGTTCCATCCCCTTCCAAGCTCATCAACAATTCATCCAAATGCGGCCCTCGGGTAGTACTTTTTCTTAAATAATCCCTATCCCTGCTCTCTTGTAATGCAATTAGACACTGTGTGTAAATGCCTTCTTGGCTCCAGTCTTCAACATCCATTTTCGAAACATAAGTCATTGAAGCTGAGTCTTCCGCACTGACTTCTTCATAGTACCTGCTAAAATCTATTTGTCGCTCTGCAACCCACCCAGCCCTTTCCATTATAATTTTAGAAGCACTCTTCGCCAGAGAATCATCCCATACCTGGACCACCGACATATCAGCACCCGACCGCAAGGCAGAATTTCTTTGTGCTAGAACATGCTTGTAAGTCTGTAAGGATTCCAAATAACCTTCCCGATTCAGTGATAGAATTACATCCATATAGCGTCGACGAACACTCGGACCACCCTCAATGATACGGACATCTGCTGGTGAAAACACCACTGCTGCTAAATGTCCAATAGCATCACCCACACGCTTAGGCTCTCTTGCATTTATAGTAATTTTACGTCTGCGACCTGAAGTTTCATAGGCCGCCGCTATGTGAGTCGCCAGCTGCTGTCCTTCCTTTGATTCGATAGAACCTTCTACTCGGAACAAGTCCTCTCCAAAAGCAACTAAATTCTGTGGCTTTGACCCTCGAAAAGACTTGAATATCTCTAGATAATAGATTGCTTCCAGAAGGTTAGACTTCCCCTGTGCATTTGGGCCGACAATAGCGACCCCCTCTTCTGGAAAAGAAAGTTCTTGAACCCCAAGATTCCTAAAAAACCGGAGCTTGAGTTGGCTCAGATGCAAAAGAAAAAGGGCTCAGGAAACGTGGACACCACAAACGATATTAACGCAGACATAGCCATATTGTTACCCTTTAACACCTTGGTTACTCTCCCTTAAATATTGGTTTTCTCTTCTCCAAAAAAGCACTTACCCCCTCCTTCACATCCTCACCACCTGACAGCTGGCCAAACAAGTCCGTCTCCCTATTTAGCGCTTCTATCATCCTGGCATTACAGGCAAAATAAAGAGACTGGCGAGCTTTTTGGATAGCCAAAGGTGAATGCCTAGTAATCCTTCCTAAAAGTTTCTTGGATTCTTTCATGAGATCATTTAAATCGACCACTGAGCTTACCAAACCAAAGCTCTCTGCTCTGTCAGCGCTGATCATGTCACCTGTTAACACCATCTCTACAGCCCTTCCCAAGCCAACCACTCGAGAAAGCCTCACCGTCCCACCGAATCCAGGTATAATTCCCAAACTTACTTCGGGAAATCCAAATTTCGCATTTGTGCTAGCGATCCTCAGATGACATGCTAAAGCCAATTCACAGCCTCCCCCTAATGCATATCCATTGATAGCTGCTAGGACGGGTCTAGGAAATTTTTCAATCAAGCTAAAAACCCTCTGGCCTTGTTCACTTGCCCTCCTTCCAGTCTGCATATCTAAATCAGCCAATTCCTCTATATCCGCCCCTGCTACAAAAGCCCTATCTCCTTGGCCTGTCAGGATTACACCTTGCAATTCATCATCTTCTGATAATCTGGCAAAACCTTGCTCTAGTTCCTTCAAGAGTAGAGTGTTGAGCGCATTGAGCTTTTTTTGCCGATCGATAGTCACGATAGCGATTTCTTCATGCTTCGTTATACTCAGATATTCAAAGTCTGTCATACTTCACCTAGGAGATTTCAAGGGCTTTTCATCAAGTAATTCGCTGATGAAAATATCTAACTGTAGTGCAAGACGCCAGCCAGCCATGGCGCCCAATCCGAGCCTTCAGTACCTTGATCCGAGTGCAGGATGCAAAGATCCATTTTCCACATAATTTATCCAAGGAGCAGTAAGAAATGAGCCGTTCGTTGAACAAGATTATGCTCATCGGAAATGTAGGAGATGACCCTGAGATCCGATCTACACCAAATGGTAATACTATGGCAAAATTCTCCCTGGCAACCAGTCGAACCTGGAAAAACAGTGATGGACAACAGCAGGACAAGACGGAGTGGCATAGATGCACTGCTTGGGGAAAACTAGGTGAAATAATAGGGATGTACGTGAAAAAAGGTAAGCAACTATACGTGGAAGGCCGTGTAGAATATTCTCAGACTGAAAGTGACGGACAAATTCGGTACTGGACTGACATTAACGTCCAAGAAATGCAGATGTTGGGATCCAGAAGCGATGAAGGAAGCTGGTCATCACCGGCAAAGATCAATCCAGAACCAACCCCTGCACCTTCACAACCGACCTCTGAACCAGACGACGACCTTCCCTTCTAAAGTTGAGTCAGCTCGATACATTACTTCGGTGGTATGAGTGGAAGGCATAATTTTCGAACGCATTACTTCCAGAGTGCAAGAAATCCGTCTTCAAATTTTCCACTGTTTTCTCTGTAATCTCCAACCCATTCTTCAAAAGTAGGTAGAGCTAATCGCTTGGAAATTCCACCCTGGGCCAGCTTAACTAGATCTTCATATGAAGGCTCACCTGCCATACCTTCCGCCAGGTGGGCCTCTCTGGCCAAGAGATAAATCTCATCAGGGGATAAGAGGAGAAGATGCTCTGCCATTTGAGCCGAGCAGTAGTCTAGATATTTATCCTTTAGACCTTCGTCTCCTATAGCATTTTCTTCTTTGTTAGAAGAAATCGACTGGCCGTCATTCAATTTGAAGCCTCCGAATGCTCTGATCAAATACTGAGTCGCGAAATCCTTGCTAAGGTCCACCACCCAGCATGTCTCTGTAACCTACTAGGTTTATTGAGGCACTATAGAAACGTCAAGTCCTCAGAAGGGAGCCCGTGCCGCTGTATGGTCACCGTCAGCTAATTCGTTGTTCTTGCACAAATGCTGATAAAGTGTCCTGCGAGTTAAACCATAGAGGATTATTTTACTCATAAATTCAGGATCGGTTTTCTGAATAGTCTCAACCCTTTCTGCCAATTCGGTAGGCAATTCTACCTGGATGTTTACTGGACAAGTATCCCACATTTTGGACGCAATTCTCCCAATGCACAAGGCTCAAAAAATGAACGAAACCAGCGTGACAGCTGGCCCACCTGAATCGTGTTATTCTACCTTGATGAGGCTTACTCAACTCTCAAGGTGAGACCACATTACACCTCATTTTTAGATAAAGCAAGTTTTCCTCAGAAATTGTTGTACGAACAACACTTCTTTGTAACTCGTTGTCTTGCAATGCTTTACGATATGATATATCTGGACATAACCAACAGGAACAAGTTGAGCATGCTCAACTGTCGACAGCCCACTTCTGCATATTCGCAAACATTAATCACTAATTAGCCTGACGACCTCCGCGGATGCCTGGCCATGTGATAACGAGCTATAAAAGGCCAACCTTAAAGGGGTTCCATGTCCAAACCCACAAGAGGCCATGACAAGCAATGACTAGGGCCTGGCAACGGTGTAAAAACTCAGCCATAATTTGTACGCGCTAGTTAAAATCAAGACCCTAGTGAACAGTGTTGGCCGAACGTGGGCCTACCCCTCCTTCTAAGTCGTCAGAAAAATCGATGGCCTCTGGGTTTGGCTCATCTAGAGAGATCCTAGAAAGAGTGTCCCTTGAACCAAAAATCGCCAAATTCTGGTTAAGCACCTCATACCGCTCTGGTTCAAATACTCTCAGCAATTGCATCAACCCCACCCTGATGACTGAGCACTTCGACCGCAGACTATCCAGACCGGGAGGTATCGAGAACAGCACTTCATACTGAGTCGCACCAGCAATATGTCGCTGCCCCATGCATACAACTTCATTTTGAGGAAAAGCTGCAACCAATTCCTTCTCTTTTTCTCTACACCTATCAGCTCCAGGAACCGTAAACATCAGAGATCCCCGAGAGTAGTCGAGATGCGCGCGAACAACTGCACCGATTGAATTTATAGCAATCCTGACCGCAGTATCCTCGTGCAAATCTAAATCCTGACTAATATCCCTGAAGCCTATCCTAAAAAGTGTGGATCTTGTGAGTGGCCCATACCCCACTCTTCCTAAAAGTTCGATAGCCAACCGAAAAGAGTATGTGGCAAGGCCTTCTTCCTCTCTCGCAATCAGCCTATTTATGTGCTCTAAGGTTGGTTGATGAATCCAGTCCAGAATTACTAACTCAGAGCTCAAGTCAAGAATTTTTAATTTGCCGCTTCCGAGATCCAAAACTTCTGAAGCTCCTGCGAAACGGCCATCCACTACTAAGCCCAGCCCTATGTCTTGGGCTGAGCCCTGAGCGTTATCAAATTCCGCATACTGAATTACAGCACGTGTCAGAGACAACTCACATATTCCTGGAACATCTGCCATTCCCTCGAGCCTAGATCCCGATTGTTTGGGAATCACACTTGTCTCCATAGTATCCTCCATCCTTAGGCCCCCTTCCTTAGAAACCGGTCTTTCCTCAAAAAACTCTAACGTTCGCACTAGTCTAACTTGTAAATTTTGGACTATGAGGTTAACAAATCATTGGCCGCTAAGGCAAGAGAGAGAATCAAGAACAAAATTGCCCCAGCTTTAACAAATATGCTTGCAAGTGATCCAACCTTCTTACATCTTTCCCTTATTAATAATCAGCCCCAGAAAAACAATTCATGCCAGGCCCAACTAACCATAGATTATTTGACCATCGACGCGAACGCTCTCTCGGGTTCCTAGAGTGGGAAAATGAGTCATGGTCCTGTTTCCTGGTAAGTTTCATAGGAAATGATCAGAACTGGCATGGGAGAATCAAATTTCGACTAAGCAGAAACGCGAGTTCCAGACAACTTACTTCGGTGGAAACCGCCAATATTTTTATCGAATCCTCAGAATCTGAAATAGATGCAAAAGCCAGAGGGCTTGGAAGACCCTTGCTACGATCTTTACTTTCCTCTGCAATCCACAAAAAGCAGGCTGCGGAGGAAAGAACCACTGGACTAAAACGCTGGTTTGAGAACAATCTAAATAAGGAATCTGAAAATATAAGCAACACTGCTGGTGAATATCTTAAGAACGCTGCCGACCCAGACTCATTTCAGCTCCAATCCCTATACTCTTCATACAAAGTAGACCAACTCTGCCATTTTATATCGCTAATGGATCCCAAAGCGTTTGAAAAGACTGTAGATCATATCCTAAAGGGACAAAAACTAGATTTTAAATCCGATGATCAATTCCAACTTTCGCTCATAGTCCTAGAGTACATAGAGATCAGGCTCCCTATCCCTCCCTATTCTGTCTGGAAGGAAGATTTTCTTTCTAACCGTGAAGAGTATCTCCGATACTCACGTGCACGTTGACACTTCCCTGATTAACCTTTCACTACTAACTTTCTCATTCCTATTTTTAAATGGTTTTACAAGGAGCGATATAGTTTTGCAAGTAAAGGTGCAAGATAACGAGAACCTCGAGCGAGCGCTCCGAAGGTTTAAACGTAAGATTCAAAGATCGGGACTCTACTCGGAGTTGCGTAAGCGACGCTTTTATGAAAAGCCTAGCGCTCAGAGAAAAAGGAAGCGCGAAGCAGCGATCCGTCGTGAGAGGCGACGGCAACGCAGAACACCAGTCCAACTTTAGACCGAAAATCAAATAGGGTCTACAGTCCCCCGAGTTTCTCCCTAGCGAATTATGATCTTTCCAAAAACTGGTTGCCCATGGCTTCTACTTTGAAAAACATAATCACCAGCAGGAGCATCCTGAAAATGCAGGTTCAGACAGCTACCTTGAATTAAGAGCGGTGCTAAGATCAACTGACCAGTCTCTGAAAGAAAATTTTCCATTTCAGAAGAAAGCGAATCTTTTACAAAAGAAATACTATGCACTCTGTGGTCTAGGGAAACAATCCGAACAGATTCGCCCTCATATAGGTCAACCTGACCTGGGAGTATGTGTTCTTTGTTCCTAGCTCCACCCAACCAGATTACTTTTACTGGCTCAATTTCAATTACTACCCCCCCATCCTGGCATACTTTAGTGCCTGGACTTTGAGGTAAATTTCCCTGTCCACATGCGACCAATGACAAAACGATCACAACCATGATCAATATCGAACATTTTCTCGGGATAGTATCTGCCATTTCCCAATTCCATGGCCCTGACTCACTTAATAGAATCAGAGTCTTATTTGGAGATAGCGTAAACCACTCCACATTTTCGGCAGACATACTTATCTCCTACTCTATGTAAAGCTTGGAAAGAGTGCCTGGGACACCATAGCTGCTCACCCTTTTTTAATCTTGTCTGAATGTCTTTTGTTTCCGCTCTCTTAGCCTTAGGGATTTTCAGTAAATACCGCAAAGACGACGATCCACATTCCAACAGCATTATGCCCGATCCATCCCCTTCCGACTTTACCCTCAAAATTTGGAAGATGCCCCCAGTTGGAGAAGGGAGGCTAACGTCTTCGTAGTAAAGCCCCAGTAAACGCCTAGATTGAGACGGAGAAAGATTTAGGATTTCTTCTTCAGTAACTGCATCATTTTCAAATTTATTAACCATAGCAAATTTCCGCTCAATCATGAGTGACCGATTTCAAAGAAATCATCGGTTCTTTTATCTAATTTATGTAGTCACTTCACGAGTCGTTCCAATGTCACCAAACCTTAAGGGCCGACAACATACTGAATGGATTGAGTACACGCCAGCAGCAAGCAAGCAAGCAAAGGAATGTGTGATCGTCTTTCACAGTGGCAACAAAGGAAATTAAAGCTTGGTCGTCACTTGGTCCGTAGACTCTAAGAGCTCGAATGGATATTTTGGATGACTGACTAGATATACGTAATTGATTAAACCATTATCGACCCCCTGCCAAGCTAACCTATAGACTGAGTATCAACAGGAGTCTTGATGATAGACCAGAATAGCACGGAAGCTCTATCTATAGAGATTTTCCGCCAATTGTTTACTGCACTCACTGACGAAATGGGCAGCTCTCTCAAGAGAGCTGCGTTTTCTCCTAATATCAAGGAACGTAGGGATTACTCGTGCGCTCTTTTCAACCCTTTAGGAATAGCAGTAGCCTTGGGGGACCACATGCCAGTTCATTTGGGAGCAATGCCACTAAGTGTCAAAACTGCACTTGATGAACTGGGGCCTCTCGACAAGGGCGACGTCGCATGTCTTAACGACCCTTACAGAGGTGGTACCCATCTTCCAGACATCACCGTGATATCTCCAGTCATTGCAACTGATAGCAACACTAATTTGGGCTATGTCGCATCTCGAGCGCATCACTCCGACGTAGGCGGCATGACTCCGGGATCTATGCCACTTGCTCGTGAGATCTATCAGGAAGGTCTGATTATTCCTCCCATCAAACTCTATCGGAAAGGAGAGATCAATGAAGAACTCTATTCGTTGATATTGGCTAATGTAAGAACGCCAGTTGAAAGGAAGGGTGACCTTGAGGCTCAATTAGCTGCATTACACACTGGAGTTAAAAGGTTGTTAGAAATCGCTTCCAAACATGGATCGACAACTACCCTTCACTTCATGGATCGACTTATAGACTATGCCGATCGACTTGTTCTGTTGGGTTTAAAAAAGATTCCAAACGGCACTTATGTCGCTAAAGATTTTATGGATGATGACGGATTTGGAAACGTTGACATACCAATTTGTGTCAAAATAATAAAACACTCGAAAGGATTAGATATCGATTTCAGTGGAAGTAGCCGACAGGTGACTGGAGGCATCAACGCAGTAGAAGCAATCACTTCCTCAGCTACCAGATACGTCATCCGTTGCGTGATAGAACATCTTTTAGGGGAATCTCTTCCTGCCGGTGGAGGCTCTATGTCTGCTGTGAAAATGATACTACCCAATGGTTCTATTGTTAATGCGAACCCCCCAGCCAGCGTAGCGGCTGGAAACGTAGAGACCAGTCAGAGGATCACTGATGTCTTACTACTAGCTTTTGCAGAAGCCTTGCCTGACCTAATACCAGCTTTATCACAAGGAACAATGAACAATCTCACAATTGGCGGATTAGATCCCAGAGTTGATGAGCCCTTCACTTACTACGAAACAGCAGGTGGAGGCATGGGTGCTGGCCCTGACAGGCATGGCCTGTCTGGGGTTCACACCCATATGTCAAATTCGTTGAATACTCCCATAGAAGCGCTAGAACATGCCTACCCCTTCCAGGTAGAGCATTATTCGATCATCAGAGAAAGTGGAGGAAAGGGATTGTTTTGCGGAGGAGATGGACTCCGCAGAGAAATAAAGCTATTGGCGGATTCCGAAGTAACACTACTCACTGAAAGGCGCAGGCGGGGACCTCTTGGAATACATGGAGGGGACGACGGCAGCCCCGGGAAAAACATTCTCACTAGAGGGGGAAAGAAAAAAATACTACCAGCAAAAATAAGTTTCCAGGGCCGTCGAGGTGATATAGTCGGTGTTCACACTCCTGGTGCAGGCGGATGGAGTCAAGCCACAACGGACGGAGAGTAAAGACATGTACCTTCAATTATCTGTTGTATGTGATGAAGCCAAGGAAGGGGAATACGGCAAGCTAAATATTAGTGGTATTTTTAATGATCTTTCAGCCCCAGGTTTTCCAGCTAAACACGATATGGTTCTTGTCATTGTAATTCAATGGGGCTACAAAGATGCTGGTCGCTACGATTTCCAGGTTGATTTGATTGGACCAGGAGAGAGACCTTCCATGACAGTTCATGGACATTCCGACGTCGACAATAGGGACGAGAACCGACCCCCACCTCGGACTCAACTTATTCTACCTCTCAAGGAAGTGATCTTTCCGGAAAAAGGAGTGTACAGATTTTATCTCCAAGTAAAAGGCCGAACTCTCGAAGGACCCTCCCTTCACCTCATCGATTCTACGAAGCAGGGATAAAGGCTCCACATGACCCTATCATCTGAGAAATTTGATAAAGAGGAGCCCGAAGACCAGCCCAGTTGCCAATAACGCCTCCCATTCTCTGTTGGCCAAATAGCGATAAAAGCTGAAGCCACCATTGGACCCAGCACCTGGTAATGACTCATTTCGGTCTGCTTTATATCTGGGGAGGATAAGAGGTACACGCTTAGCATAACTGCGATACTGATCTCCGAATCTTGACTCTAATTCTTTAGCTTCTTGAAGGATTTTTGGCACATAGACCAAGCAAAAAAACGTTAGACACACTAGAATCAGCAGTGGCTCATTTGATGCCAAAGAAAATCCCAGACCTATGTTAAGAGTCCCGACATAAAGGGGATTTCGAGTATGAGCGTAAGGTCCATTTATAGCAAGATCATTCAATTTATTTATGAACCCAGCCGCCCACATCCGAATCCCTAAGCCGATCAATGATAACATGACACCATATAGAAGGGATGATGATGATGGCTTGGCAAAAACCAGCAATATGGGCAAAAACACCCAAACCAACTTCAGTCGAATAGTATCTAAGGAAATGCCTTTCACCACTAGTCCTGCAAGTTAAACTAATTCTTAGTTAAGGCCCTTTAACACCCGTATGAATTGGGCTGCCTTCAGAAATACTCTCTAAATGCAAAGTCACCGAACCCACAATTGGAATCTTCGAACGTAAATATACGAGGTGTTTATTATCATCATCTGTGAAATACAGTTCCGCCTCACCCCCCTCACTGAATAATCCACGAGTCTTGATTATAGGACGGACGACGATGGTTTCAAACGTTCCAGCAGGAACCTCTACCACCTTTTTCCCCTCTACTTTTATTACGACTGGATTACCCTCTTTTTTAAAGTATCGGGGCAGAGTGTAAGTTTGGCCTATCTCAAGAGGAAGTGTCCTCACAAAGTAGAGGAAGGAAATATCATCTAAGGGCAAAGCTGTTGCTAATCTTCCGGTATCTCCACTTTCAGTTTCTTCCCAAGACATCTCTTCAGGACGAAACTCGAAGTTACGATAGCGATTATAGGTAAGCTGATGGACATCACTGACATAGCGATGGCTCGATACTGACCTAGTTCCTAACCATGATTGATAATGATCGTTTACTTGGACAGCACCAAACAGGAGACTGCCTTTAAGAGACATTTCAAGATGATAGCTGGGCTCTTCCCTTATGGAATCGATACCCAATACTTCCATGTGGGCGCTACCAGAATTGATAACCCCTATCTTGACCTTATATGTAAGCTTTTCCCCTGGACCAAAGGGTACCACTGCTGCCAAGGGATCCAAATCGTACCTGCTAGACGATTGACTTACTACTGCCTCTTCCTGGATCAGACTATCGCTTACCTCTTGAGCCTCCAGGCTTGAGCCAGTGAAAAATCCTATAGTCAGAAGACAAAAAAAACCTCGCAAACCTTCTCCTGGTCAATTTTCCCAAACTACCTCTTGTCTTACCCTTCTAATACTGCTGAAAGTTCCAATTACACTAAATCTAGAAGTATAAAAACCAGATTGACAGCTAGAATCAATCGCCATTTCCGACACCTTGCGAGCATGGGGAGCTAAGACGCTAAGCAACTCAAGGTTGGCCAGCCAACCTCGTGAAGCTACTAATGGCCTCTTATTTGAAGCATTAAATGCTTTCTTTAGAACTATTAATCTATAGGCCCTAGGTCCACATAAAGGATTGGATACAGGGGCACTATAAAACACTTTCCCTAGAAGTACTTCCATTAGAAAACGTGAAATATTAACTAAGAAAGAAGATTTTATTTTTTCTGTCTTCAGTGTTCCAGCGACTATATCTGAACCTCCCTCAAGAGCACGAACCAGCGGGACAATAGCATCTGGACTGTCACTGAAGTCTGATCGCAGGGTCACCGCTGAATCTCTCTTGGGATATTTAGTAGAAACGACGGCTTCTCTCAGAAGCAATTCAAGACCTGCTGATTCACCTATAGATTCATCGTTCCTAAGTATCCTCAAAGGCAATCTGGACCTATAACCTTCTAAAACTTCACGGGTACGATCAGTCGACGCGTCATCCAATACCAAAATCTCATAATCACGACCAAATTCAGCCATTACAACTCTGATCTTCCAGAGCAACAGGCCTATGGTGTCTTCAGCGTTTTCTATAGGTATGCATATGTAGATCAATTTCTTAACCTAGTTCCTTCTGATTTAGTAGCTATTTTCTCATCAAACCTAACAGGAATAACCTTCTTTACGAAGCCGCTCACTTCTATTCTTCCACCTTCTATGGTGCCAAAGATACTGATCTGGATTACTTCGAATTGCTACCTCTAAGAGCTTAGTATATTCTTCGGTTAATCGCTCAGTAATTTTTGTCCTACTCTGTCTTCTCGGAATTGAAATTTTCTTAAGCTCAACCTTATATTTTTTCGGGACACCAGGAACTACTAACGATGAAGAAAAGAAATAAGTAGCCCCAGCTCTCAGAGTCAGGATTGCAGATTCTTTAGTAACCCTCGAAGGTACACCCAAAAAATCTAACACTGTTGATTTTCCAGCAGGATTTTGATCTCCAAGCCAGGCAACTACTCTTCCACTCCTCAAGCTTTCTAGCACAGAATACACACCCTGACTGGTGTGTATTACGCCTATTCCCGCATCACTTCGCAACTTCTCCAGGTAGCTATTAACAAGCGGATTTCTTTGGTCCTGCACCACCACATCAATGGGGATGCCTTTGGCCGCCAAGGAAATAGCTCCAACTTCCCAGTTTCCCAAATGACCAGAAACCAGCATTACTCCCGACCCCTTCCGTAAGGATTCTACCAATACTTCAAGCCCATTTATTTCTACATCTTTCTGAAAGCCATTTTTGGAAGCATCTGAACCACGCAAGAAAACAAGTGCCTCTCTACCGAAATGCCGATAGCTCTCCAGAGATACTCTTTTCCTCCATTCAAAGCCTCGGTCGGGAAACACCAGTGTCAAATGTTTTTCCACCTCAGGTCTCCTAAACTGGAAGATGGAAGAGCACATATACCCTATCGTGCCACCCAGCCCCATTACCAAACCTATTGGAAGCTTACTTGCAAGGAACCCAAAAATCTTCAACAAAATGAACTCTACTATAGTTTTGGTATGACCTTTTAATTCATAAATGAGAAACATTCGTAGGGGAGATTCCGTTCATTTAGATTGAGGACAATGATCCCATTTCAGAGGAATAAGAGAACAATCTGACATCGAGGTTTGGGCAAAGACATTCAAATCATTCCCCTTTGATTGGTAAATCCTTCCGGGATTTTAAACCCACAACTGGAACAATCATTTCTTCTGGAGATATACCTCCATGCAGAAACGAATTCCGATAACGTCGCTGGTATTCTCTAAGACGATTTTGATAAACGAAGAAATGGTCGTCTAGGGCAAGCGCATAAGAAGTGCCTATGGGGGCGGGTGGCAACCTCATATCTTCACTCAACTTAGTTAAAAATGAAGTTGCTGGATCATCAAGTCGTAAATCTCTACCAATCTTATAGCGCAAACTACTCGTTACATCCTTCCTTGCATATATAGTGGTGGGACTTTTACACAAAATAGATCCATGATCACTAGTTAGTACAATTCGGTGACCTGCTTCTGCTGCATCCTTTATGATTGAAAAGGCTGTCGACCTTTCAAACCAAGATCGGGTCACATTCCGAAGAGCCGCCTCGTCCCGAGCAACCTCCATCAATATGGCTGAATCACTTCTGCCATGGGTCATCATGTCCACGAAGTTAAATACTGTTGCCACTACGGAACCTTGATGTTTTAGTGCAGAACGCACCCTGGCTCGAACCCGATTTCCTTCCACATCCGAAGAAATTTTCTCATAGTGAACGGGAACAGCAGCACCACACAAATCTTGCAAGTGAGCTTTCAAAAGTTCGTCCTCAAAATCATTTGGGCTAGCTCCCTCCTTCAAATTATCTATTCTGTGTCCATAATCTTTATAAAGACTGTCAGGAAAACTGCCACTGAAAATAGCATTCCTACAGTAGGGAGTCGCGGTTGGCAAAATAGAGTAGTGGTAAGATTCATCAATTTCAAAATAGGGCACTAGTAGTGGCGCTATCACCTTCCACTGATCCATCCTAAGACAGTCCAACAGAACAAACATCACCGAAGAACCGTCCAACATGGGAACTAGATGTTGCTTTATCACATCTACTGAAAGGATAGGCTTGCCGCTACCACTACCCCGCATCCATTTTGGATACTCTGATTTGATCCACAATCCAAAATCTTTTCTGAGATTAGCCAACAAAGCCTGAACGCTATCTAGTAAACCTTTCTCATCGGAATATTCCAAGCGCACGTGCCAATCAGTTAGTTCCATATATAACTTTGCAAAGTCACTTTCGGTACTGGCTTTATCTAGGTTCTGCGAAAGAACTGGAAACTGCTCTGCAAAATCTCTAACGATACGTTCCTGCCGAATTGACGACCCCTCTAGAACTCTTGTGACTGCAGATAACACCTGCAAGGGACTAACGGGTTTCAGCAAATAGTCATCAGCCCTGCGCCCAATGGCCTCTTTCATTGTGATATCTTCTTCAGATTTGGTCACCATGACCACTCGAGGTCTCAGATTGTTCTTGCGCACCACATCAAGTATTTCCAGACCGCTACGTCCAGGCATTTGTTCGTCAAGCAAAAGAAGGTCGTAGTTATTCCTTTCTATGAGTATCAAGGCATCGTCACCGTTAGTGATCGCATCCACACGGTATCCCTTGTCCTTCAGGACCAATAGGTGAGGTTTGAGTAGATCGATTTCATCGTCAACCCAAAGTATATGTCTCATTAGCGCACCCGTATAATCCACTTCCAAAAATTCAACACTCCAACCTCATATCACCTGAAAGTTCGATCTATGCTTTATTGAAAAACAAACCAGGGATAGATATATATATCCCAATCCTGAGGTTTTTCACATGGTTGATTTTGGCTGCCACCCTAGTCGTCTCCCCTAATACCTCGGACATTTGGAATCAAGTCGCAACGGTACTTGGGTTCCGTAGTCGCCAAGAAGTGGTGCTCTGGCCAACCTATTTTAGTTGCTCTACCTATTCTATCCGTTGTTCACTGCATGAGCTTTTAATTGACCGCATGCCGCGTCTATATCTCTCCCGCGCGTCTCCCTGACGGCTACGGATACCCCCTTGCTCTTCAGCCTATTTACAAACTCCAGAATCCTTTCGGGCTCAGTAGCTTTCCATTCATTTTGAGGGATCGGATTGAACGGAATCAAATTAACGAAGGCATTAAATCGAAGAGCTATATCTCCCAAAGAATCTACAAGATCCAAATCATCATTTATCCCTCGGATCATAGTATACTCCAACGTAACCCTCCTGCCTTTGTCTCGTTTAAAGTCATCTATAGCCTGCAAAACCTCTGCTAAAGGAAACTGCTTTTCGAGGGGAATTAGCTCTTCCCTTAGTTTGGAAACTGGAGAATGCAGTGATAGGGCAAGCCCGAACTGTTCTGGACGCTTTGCTAGAGAAATTATGCCTGGAACAAACCCAACTGTTGACACAGTAATCCGACGAGCTCCTACTCTGTAGCCCTGGTTCAAAATCGTCAAAGAATTTGGAAGAGAGCGCTGGTTGGCCAGCGGTTCTCCCATGCCCATAAACACAATATTGGTTATAGGGCCACAACCATGTTTATTAGCCCAACGTTGTGAAGCTCTGTACTGACCTACAATTTCTCCTGCTGTCAATTGTCTTTTGAACCCCCCCCAACCCGTAGCACAAAACGTACAGGCCATTGCACAGCCTGCCTGGGAAGATATGCATAAAGTAAGACGACGGTCCGTCGGTATGAGAACTGACTCTATTAATTCTCCATCCTTCAGAGCCCAGAGGTGCTTAACAGTACTATCTTGGCTTACTTGCACCATTTTAGATATAGGCTGATCTATCTCAAAAGTGCCTTCTAGGCCCTTCCTTTCTTCTAACGGGAGGTTTGTCATTTCACTGAAATGATTGACTAGCCCCTGGTACAACCAAGACTTAACCTGACCTGCACGGTAATCGGGCTGACCACGACCCGAAAAATGTTTATTTAACGCCAAGTGGAGCTCATCGGGAGGCATCGACAACAAATCCATCTTGGATTTCAAAGGTATTTTACTCATAAATATACTTCTCAATAGGATGTTAACTGACGGGAGACTCCTAAGGATTAAATAAAACTACATTCTAATAGTATAGGAGAACCAGCTACCCACTGGCTTACCTGATATTCTAGCTGGATCAAACATCCATTCAGAGGCTTTGTCAAACAACTGGCTTTGGACACTGCTACTTGCATTGGGAGAAAATATCCGAGTCGAATCAGAAACTACTCTGCCACTTTCGTCTACGAAAACATCTATTTGTATCTCCCCAAGACCCTGACCAGCTAAGATTTGAGGAATCACTATGCTTCTCGGCAGAGGAGGTGATTTGAGGTCCGATCCGTCACCGGAGTAACTATCTCCAATAGACAAGTTAGCATTACTGAGGCCTCTGGCCCAATCGGGTGAAATATCCCCTATGAGTGATGATACCTCATTATCATCTGTGATTTCGAATTGAATTGGAGGTACTAACTCCAATTCAACTATCGGAACTACTGGTCTAACCCTAGTATTTTCGCTGACAGATCGGACCCTGACGAGCTGAATCCTACTGAAGGGATTGCCACCCCCTAGTCCTTCAGTGCTTGTAGGTGTTTGGGAAACAGCATCAGATGCCTCCTCACCCCACCAAAGAAAGAAAAAGGATACGTGCAAGAGAACCGACAGAGAATAACTCATCAGCCACACCTTTTTATTCAAGCAACATACCCCTGGATTTTTCATGTCAATTTTCCATCTAAAAAAATGCTTCCTGCATATCTTACCTCCCTACTAGTGCCATTATCACAGATGACTTAACAGTCACAGAAGGCTGACAGGCCTTGCCACACTATTTTCTGTTATACAAGTTCCACTCCTCCCATAGTGATTGACAAGTACACATTAACGAGCCAAAAACAACCATGAGTGACTCAGAGCAGAACATCCCCAAGGGCGTCAGAACCAATTATCCCAAACGTCCAACGATTGACGAAGACGCTTGGGCAAAAATCCGAGCCGCCCAAGAGAGGATGAAAGATAGAGAGTTCGTTCGTTTTTCGATATTCAAGATCGATCCCAGTTGGAGGCAGCTTCCTTCCAGTGAACGTAACAGCCACAAAGACGAGTTTGAGAAGTTGATAGCCACTAAGGTAAGAGAAATGATGATATATTCTTATGCCCTGGTGGGAACACGTGGAGATGCTGACTTCATCCTCTGGCAAGCATGCAAAGATATTGATCAACTCCATGATCTGGCTACTGACATAAACCACACTAAGCTAGGTGGATACCTAACCTTGCCACACTCTTATTTTGCTATGACCAAGCGCTCAATTTATTTGAACCGCTACGAGGAAGAATACATTGCGAAGTACGGAGGAGAGGAAACACTAGATACAGCCCGCATTGCCATAAACCCTCAGGGGTCGAAATACCTGTATGTGTACCCTATGGTTAAAACAAGAGAATGGTACAGCCTCTCCCACGAAGACCGGCAACGGATGATGGACGAACATATCCGAGTAGGCCATAAATGGCCCGACGTAAAATTGAACACAACATACTCCTACGGGCTAGACGATCAGGAATTCGTTGTTGCCTTTGAAGGGGATTATCCTGGAAGATTCTTAGACCTTCTGATGGCTCTGCGTTTAACGGAAGCATCTGCCTATACCCTGTTCGACGTTCCGGCGTTTACCGGATTAGCAAGATCTTTAAGGGACACCTTGGATTCCATAGGATGAACACATTCTAGTGACGATGAAAGAACATACGATGTCCAACGAAGAAGATATAAAGCCCAATTCAAAGATAGTCAGTCTCTACAAGCTAACTAAGCCTGGCATCACACTTTACGTCATGCTAACTGCTGGCGTCAGTCATTATGTCGCCTCACAAGGAAATGTGGCCTACCCAATGCTATTCCAACTTTTGCTTGGAATAGCATTGGGATCAGCAGGAGCTTTGTCGCTTAATCAATACTTGGAAAGAGACCTGGACGCTTTGATGAACCGTACTCAATCCAGACCATTACCATCGGGGAAACTAAAACCCCACGAGGCATTTTGGTTTGGAACGACCCTATTGTTTGTAGGTATGACTTATCTGATCCTGACCGCAGGAGAGTTGCCTGCAATCCTGATGGCTCTCTCGGCTGGCATATACCTCTTCGGCTACACACCTCTCAAGACAAGATCTTATTTGGCTACATTGGTAGGAGCCATACCTGGTGCTCTCCCAGTATTGATTGGATGGAGCTCCGTTAATGGAAGTATCGAGTTTGGATCTTTATTGATTTTCTGTATCGCATTTCTTTGGCAATTGCCACACGTGCTCGCTCTAAGTTGGTTATTTAGAGAAGATTATAGTCGAGTAGGATTCCTTCTGATGCCCCCAACTGACCCCCAGGGAAAGCAAATCGGCAGACATATGGTTTACCATTCGGCCGCACTCTTATTTATAAGTGTCTTTCCAACTTTCATTGGCTTGACTGGATCACTGTACCTCCTTGGAGCCACAGCTCTAGGATTAGTGACACTTTCTCTCTCTATCCTTGCAGCAAAAAACATGACTGAAGTATCCGCCAGAAAAATATTCATGTGGTCGCTAATATACCAACCTTTAATTCTTAGTTTGCTCGTAATCGATACACTACGGTAATGACTTAGTTAGAAGGACCTTTAAAATGAACAGATTGTTACTCGCAATTTACTTAGTCTCTTTGGTATGGTCACAACAAAGCCTGTTAGGCCAGCAAGATCAACGTCCTAGAGCGAGAGACTTGGGGATCCAAGTAGGAATTTTCCCGCATGGACCCTTAAATGCAATCACTGATGTGGCGGGCGTCAAGGTCGGCCAGGTTACAGTGGAAGATGGATCACGTCTTAATACAGGTGTCACTGCTATCTATCCTCACAATGGAAGCATATATCACGACCGTGTTCCTGCTGCTCTACATGTAGGGAACGGCTATGGAAAACTTCTTGGAGTTACTCAAGTAAGAGAACTTGGAGAACTAGAAACTCCCATATTACTGACCTGTACGCTATGTGTCTGGCAGGTAGCAGACGCCATGGTCGCCTGGCTATTAGAACAGCCTGGAATGGAAAATGTACGGTCTCTAAATGCAGTAGTAGGTGAAACTAACGATGGAGGGCTGAACGACATCAGAAGTCGCCCTATTGAACCTAATCATGTCAGAGAAGCACTCATGACTGCAAAATCTGGACCAGTAGAAGAAGGATCAGTGGGTGCTGGGCGAGGAACCAGAGCTTTCGGTTGGAAAGGCGGTATTGGAACAAGCAGCCGAGTTTTACCTGAAAATTTAGGAGGATTTACAATAGGAGCACTGGTACAATCTAATTTTGGTGGAATACTGACTATCGATGGCGCCCCTGTTGGCCAAGAACTCGGGCGGTATTCATTCAGAGAAACCCTCGATCTCGAAAGTGATCCTCAAACAGAGTTAGGTGGGTGGGAAAGCGGCGATGAAGGTCAAGGATCAATAATGATAGTGATAGCCACCGATGCACCTCTCTCTCCTCTCAAGCTTGAAAGACTGGCTAGAAGAGCAATAATGGGACTTTCCAGGACTGGCTCCTTTGCTGGCAATGGAAGTGGAGACTATGTGATTGCATTCTCAACATCCAAGGAGGTAAGACGACCATTAAATCAGACCAGATTACAGTTGGATGAAGTCTCCAACGATCAAATGTCAGCTCTATTCCAAAGTGTTGTAGAGGCTACTGAAGAGGCTATTTATAACTCAATCTTAAAAGCTACCACGGTGTCAGGAATGGGAAGGACTGCAGATGCTATTGACCTAACTGCACTCAAAAAGGTTCTTCAGAAATTCAATGTCATTCCCCAATAAATTATCAATCGGATAAAACGAATCTTCTAGTCACGAAGCAGATCTAATCAGATCCATAATCTCGCTGACCACAGTTCTTCCTTTGTCCTTGGCATAATAGCGACGAGTACGTTTGGAACGCTCAGGAGAAGTCATATTAATACCCTTTTCCATGAACCACTTTTGTATAGGACCTGGCCTGGGCCCCCACCAGCCTTTTTCAACAAAATCTTCATCTAATAGGATTACTACTGGAATCGATCGGCTTCTACCATTAGTTAAATGGGTGTCCATAATATCCAAATTTTCATCCCTCGCCAAAACACGAAGGTCCAAGTTATGGGCATCCCTCGCCAAGCAGGCTACTACTGGCACCAGATTAACCGCATCGCTACACCAGTCCTCCGAAAGAACTAACAAGTGCCATTTACTTTGACAGTCCTGTAACTCCTGCAGAACCTCATCTGCTATCTCAACTCTTTCGTATATCTGTTTCCATAATTCAGTATTTTGTTCAACATTTTCCATATATTCTAGGAATGTCGGTGCTTTCATATAACGTTCGCGTATCACTGAGCCGCCTTTGTTTTGGACATTTTCTTCCTAATTACTGGGTCGAGGTGCCTCTTTCGCAAACGGATTGCATCTGGAACTACTTCTATTAATTCATCCTCGGCTATGAACTCCAAAGCCAATTCTAATGTCAACTGTAATGGTGGTTCCAACTTGATGTTTTCGTCAGATGATGTAGTCCTCATATTGGTTAGTTTTTTCTCTTTACACACATTGACGTCCATGTCCCCTGGACGTGCATTTTCACCTACAACCATTCCACAATAGACGGGATCCCCCGGGCTCACTAACATCTTTGCCCTCTCCTGCAAATTAAAAAGAGCAAACCCTACAGATACTCCTTGCCTGTCCGCCACTAACACGCCTCTTTTTCTCCCTACCAATTCCCCCACATGACTTCCATACTCTAAAAATCTGTGGTGCAAAGTCCCTTCACCTCTCGTATCAGTCAGAAATTCTGATCTGTATCCAAAAAGCCCTCTTGTTGGAACTTTAAACCTTAGATGAACAGTGCCGGAATCTGTATTCTTCATCTCTATCACTTCACCTTTACGAGGGCCCATTTTTTCCATAACTGCACCGACGTATGCCTCGGGAATCTCCACGGCAACTTCTTCAAAAGGCTCCAGGATTCCATTTGAGCTATTCTTCTTGATGACACGAGGCCTAGAGACTTGAAATTCATATCCCTCTCTTCTCATTGTCTCCATTAGAATCGTCAGATGTAGCTCACCCCTGCCCGAAACAGTGAAGGTATCTGGAGATCCATCTTCTTGGACTCTCAGAGCTACATTTCTCTCTAGTTCCTTTAAAAGTCTCTCTCTAATTTGTCTGGTTGTTACAAATTTTCCAGATTTTCCTGCAAAAGGAGAATTGTTCACCATAAAATCGACAGAGAGAGTAGGCTCCTCAACTGCTATCCCTTTCAATCTCTCTGCAATTTCAACGTCCGCTATAGTTTTCCCTATTTCTACGCCATCGAGACCAGCGATACCCACTATATCTCCAGCAATCGCATTTTCGATCTCTGTTCTTTCTAGTCCCTCAAAACCATACAATCTGGTAACTCTAGCCCTTGTGCATTCTTCCACAGCTACAGTCCCTGGATCACCGAGAGGCAACAGTAGAACGGAATCTCCTACAGAGACAGAGCCACGCTCAATTCTGCCAATGCCAATTCGACCTACATAGTTCGAATGATCCAATGTAGATATGAGCATCTGGAACGGACCCGCCGGATCTACTATAGGATGTGGTATACAGTCTACAATAGTGTCGAAGAGCAGACTGAGATCATCCCCTCTTAGTGCTGGGTCAGGAGTTACCCAGCCATCACGCCCTACAGCATATAAGAATTGAGAGTCCAACTGATTTTCAGAAGCATCAAGGTCTAGGAGTAGTTCTAAAACCTCGTCGTGGACTTCAGAGGATCGTGCATCGGATCTGTCCAGTTTATTAATGAGAACTATAGGCTGCAAACCCAATTCTACAGCCTTCCTGGTAACAAATCTGGTTTGAGGCATTGGACCCTCGGCCGCATCCACAAGCAATAAGACCCCATCTACCATTCTGAGAATCCGTTCTACTTCCCCTCCAAAATCAGCGTGACCTGGAGTGTCAACAATGTTGATCTTATTACCTTTCCAACTGATAGAAGTATTCTTGGCGAGAATAGTGATTCCTCTCTCTTTTTCGAGAGGATTGGAGTCTAAAATCCGTTCCTGGATCTTTTCGTTTTCCCTGAAGACTCCTGTTTGTCTTAACATCTGATCCACAAGAGTTGTCTTGCCATGGTCCACATGAGCTATGATCGCAATGTTGGTTATGTTCATATTGTTGCCGAATGTTTTTTCCAAAAAGAAGACTCTTTTATGACTCAGATTTAAACACTTTCTTATGTGTAGATGAAAACTCGTAAGATTGAAGGAACTAAGGAAGACGGGAGGGAACTATTAATCGTTCAGGACAAAACCAAAGATTAACGGTGCCACTACTGATGCATCGCTATTTATTGAAAAACTGGGTGTGGTTTTAGTGATTTTTCCCCAAGAAATCTTTTCTTCGGGAATGGCTCCAGAATAACCACCATATGAGGGGACAGCATCTGTGATCTGGGCAAAATACTCCCAAGGCGGTACTTCCTTCTTGAGGTCCTGGACAATGCAAGGCACTGCACAAATAGCAAAATCCCCCGCTATCCCTCCACCGATTTGAAACAAACCTAGCGAACGCTGATCTTGTGGGCTGGTTGTGCATTCAATGTACCATTCTAACAAGTGCTGGAACTGCTCAGTTCCAGATTTTACACACGAATGACTGTCTACTTTTCCTCTAATGACGTTAGCCGCAAAAATATTACCCATGGTTGAATCTTCCCAGCCTGGGGCGTAAACAGGAATGTCTGCTTCCATGGCAGCTAGAACCCAGGAATCCTCGGAATCTATTTGAAACTGACCAGCTATCCCTGGATTATCCAAAATCTGGAAAAGAAATTCTGAAGGAAATTTCCTTACTCCTGACTGACACGCTTGTTGCCAAACTTCCACAAGAAGATCCTCAAGGTTTCTCATCACATTTTCAGGTATGCAAGTATCTGTAACCCTGTTCATCCCTCTATCGTACATACGTTCCTCTTCTTCCCTATTCAAATCCCTCCAATTATCAATGATCTCATACTCTCCATGGGCCATTAAATTAAAAACATCCTCTTCCAGATTGGCGCCCGTACAGGCAACAGCGTGGACTTTCCCTTCTCTTATCATACGTGCAAGACTGATCCCAAGCTCCGCTGTGGACATCGCTCCTGCCAAGGTTACTAGCATCTTTCCACCGTTATCGAGGTGTTCACAGTACGCTTTCGCAGTCGCAAGTGTTTCTTTCGCATTAAAATGTCGATAATTGCGCTCCATGAATTGGCGAATATGTCCCATTGAAAACCCCTTGGTTACTAGTTGCCACATTTTAAATACACTTATCCTAGATGCTTCTGCCCGAAACAACTCTTGTTATTTACCTATCTAACCACCAATTCTCCGTGATCTTTGGACCCAAGTTTCACCTTCTGTAATCCAAGTTTCAGCCGACTCCCCCTTCAGGTAATGACCGAACCAATCCAAGATCCTCCGATGATAATCTACTTGCTGTTCTTCCACTCGCAGTCCATGGTCAGCTTCAGGATAAACGAGTAAGACCACTTCTTTGCCTGCTCGGCGCCCATAATTATAAAATTCTAAGCCTTGATAGAAATCGACCACTCCGTCATCGTCTCCGTGCATCAGGAGAATTGGTGTGTTTAGGTCTGCTATAAAATTAGCGGGAGAACTTTCGAGGTGCGTCTCCATGTTCTCCCAATAAGGAGCCGCCATGCGAGCCTGACCTGTTTCCCAATGACCTGTTTCTGGAAGCCCACCGTTCCAATGAACGGCACCCATAAAGCTCAAGAAATTAGTTATTGCTGCTCCAGCTACAGATGCTGCAAAGCGATCTGTTCGAGTGGGTATATAGGTGGCTTGATATCCACCCCATGAATGCCCTATCAATCCAATTCTGTTGGAGTCTATATATGCTATATTTTCAATTGTATCAAGTACACTTTCGACTGCATCAAGGGCAGAAGGACCCGGTCGCCCTGGTTCATAAACTATATCGGGAAGTAAAACAAAATATCCATTTTGTGACCAAGCCTGATGACTGTAATAGACTCGTTCACTAGGCACTTGATAGCGGTGGAGTCCGTCAGACTGTCGCTCATACTGGTATAGTATTAAGGGATACTTCTCACTACTGTCGAAATTTGCGGGGTAAATCAGTATGCCTTGTAAATCGTGGCCTGCATCGGTTGTGTATTCAATTAGCCTTGATTTGCCCCAAGCATATTCCTTCTGAAACGGGTTGGTCTCAGTAACCTGAGTCAGGCCTTCTAAGTCAGGACCAGCAACGAATACATCTGGGGAATCCTCCCAAGTCTCTATTCGCAGAGCGTATACTTCTGAACTCTCAGCTCTGGCAAGCGCACTGACAGCTGCTGGTTCGTTGACAAGATTGATTACTTCTCTCGTGGACAAATCGATTGTCACATAGCCAGTATCCTTAGTTCGCTCGTTTCTTACTGAGGCCCAAAGTGGTTCATTGAAATTCAAGACATGCGGATCGTTTCGTGAAAGTTCGGGATCTATATGCACTAAACGATAGATCTTATCCTCTTCGACTCCATTGGTCAGAACTGAGTGAGTTAGTCCATCCAAGTCTGCCATCCAAATGTCGTGTTTATCATAAAGTACGACCATGCCTGAGTCTTTAACCCAGCCTCCAAAACCCCATGACGGTCTTGTGCCTGGATAGTCATGGTCCTCCACAGATTGCGTGAAATTTCGACCCCCTGCCAGGATATTCGTTTCTAAGGTCGTCAATTCTGTACTCAACCACTGATCGCCATGGTAAAAGACAATATGGTTGCTCTCAAAATGTGACTGGATACCAAATTCAACCTTTTCGACTATTAAATCTCTGGATCCAGTCTGCAGATTAACTCGGTAAACGTCGGCCGAACCATCCCCAAAGCGACGTTCAAAACCATAAGGGTCAAAATCGGGAACGACTCCCCAAGTGTCATTGACTACTTCGACTGATTCATCTAGTTCGTCTCCTAGAACATTGATTTCGTCTGTATTTAAATTCCAAATAGTAGTGTGACTACGTTGAGCTAACTGGTTCGCGCCATATTCTTGGCTTCTGATGATCTGGTCATCATCCCAGTGCCAAACTTGGACATCTGACTCACCTACATAGCTGTCTTCATCTTCTTCCTCAGGGTTTTCTTCTTTATCCCAATTCTTAACTCCAAAGAGGAGCGCTTTGCCATTTGAATTGTATTCGAACTCATCGTAATGAGTTATTCGAAGATTTTTGGACAACTCGGTCCGATCTAGCGAGTAAAGGGTCATTAGGCTCATTGGATCAGTTACATCTGCCCAATTAAGAACATCGTTCGAATGATCAATCATCCCATCGACATTCACAGCCCTCATTACAGAAAGTTGGTTCGAACCTTCTCTCCAAGTTAGAGCATTGTAGGCTCCATCTCCTGAATCAAGTATTTTTCTTGTTTGGCTAGAAGGATTTAGGATGATCACTGCGTTTCCCGTTCCTTGAGAACTCTTGATGGTTGCAGCAAGAAAATCACCTGGATTTTGCCAACGATAAGTATCTACGTTGCCTAGAAAGGTCTGACTTCCATTCGATGGATTCATGACTACCAGGTCGGAAGAGGAGGAGGACTCAGGAACGGGGCGGAGCGCCGCGAGCCATGGCCCTGTCGCTTGGAATGCAAAGTTTTCTATCGTGAAAAGAACAGTGTCCGCTCCAGTGATGAGGTTCACCAGTCCAAGCTTGTCATGGATTGGCTCTTCGGATTCAGCACTTACTTCAGGATGCACTCCTGACCTGTAAGCCATCCAGTCAGCGTCTGCACTGAATTCTGGCAACATCCCATGTTCCAAGACAATTTCTTCACCCCTACCGTCCGAACGCTTCAGTCTTAATGCGGTGGTTTCATCAACGCGAGTTATAGAAGAAACTAACCAGTTCCCATCTGGAGACAGTTTAAACTCACCTAAATTCTCGAATTTCCCGTAATCTGAAGCTGAAACAGGAGGGGGTTGTTGTGCTTCGATTAGAGTGGAAAGGGAAAATGCTATGACAGCCAACATGGTGTTTCCGAAAAATCGAGGCATAGTCGTGTCCAATAAGTAATGAGAAGGTGCTCTCTGAAGGTGTACACTCGTATTCATTCAAAGCCGTTGCTATTAGCGTACTCAAGAGAGTGTTCATTATTCAACATACGGCACTGATCGGATGAGCAAAATACTGTTTAGTTAGGGGATTACTTACCAAGCAGTCCTTTCTTGAAACGTCTGGTCACATTTCTAGCTTAGAAAAGCTGATACCCTATATAATATAAGGGTTTCATAGATCTTGATCCCTTAATTCCTAGTTATAATTTCACCAGCCGTAACACCTGTGAATTCACCGCCTGACACTGCAGCTTCACCACCCACAAATACTTCCACCATCCCTTCTGCTAACTGGTGAGGTTCCGTGAATGTAGCTGGGTCATTGATCCTCTTTAAGTCCAGCACCAACAGGTCTGCGTAAGATCCGACACGCAATAAACCCCTACCTTTAATACGAAAAGCTTGCGCAGGAAGACCAGTCATGCTTCTAACTGCTTCAGCAAGACTGACTATTTCGTCCTCCAACACATACTTGCGAATCTTCCTTGGGAACGCACCGTAAGATCTTGGATGGGGCACTCCTTCCATCCAAGTAGCCAAACCTCCGTCAGAAGATGTCATAGTCCATGGTTGAATCATTAGGGTTTCAAGATCGTCCTTGAACATGTTGAACGAAATTATACTTGCACCGCCTTTCCCAATCACCTCAGTAGCCAATTCCAATGCTGATTGTCCTCTTTTCTCTGCCACATCCGAAAGTAATTTCCCTTCTATTTCCTGATCAAAGATCACCCTTCTGAACTGGATACGGTCTGCTCCTCCTCTGCGTGCTAAATTGTCTTCCATAGCCGCCATAATATCTTCTCTCACCCCAGGTCTATCTAGTCGATTCAATAGTGAATCAGCCCCACCTGATTGGGCCCAGCGGGGAAGCAATGCAGCTGAAAGTCCCGTGGAAGAACCCAAGTAAGGATACTGATCAGCATAAATTTCCAGGCCTTCCTCTCTAGCAGCTTCAATTTTTCTGACTACCGCACTACCATAGCCCCAGACTGGTGGACCCAATGCCTTAACATGAGTAATCACTGAAGGAATCTCAGCATTTCTAGCCACATTGATCACCTCTTCCACGGATGCAATCAATCCAATCGTATAATTGGATTCATCACGGATGTGACTGGTATATATTCCGTTATATTGGGCAGCTATTTTGGCCATTTCTTCGATTTCGGAAGCATCAGAATAACTCCCTGGCACATAAAAAGTCCCTGAAGACAGACCAAAGGCTCCTTCCTCCATGCCGCTCTGAACGAGATCAAGCATCCTCGACATCTCTGATTCGGTCGGGACTCTATCCTCTGTCCCCATGACCGATCTTCGTATTGAACCGTGGGGTACCAGTTGAATTACATTTACCCCAATACCGTGCTTCTTCAACTGTTCTTTTTGATCCCTAAGGTCGACCATCCCTCCGCCATCAGGATTAATAAGAACAGTTGTAATTCCTTGAGCTAAGAGTGGATGAGCTTCACTCAAAACCTCCGTAGTCAGTCCAGGT
>Ga0315331_10000504_pt1 | contig 27228 bp, 18 predicted proteins | sample M160m34915metaG_FD_203456 | JGI IMG/M metagenome (GOLD analysis project Ga0315331, IMG submission 203456) | Ammonia-oxidizing marine archaeal communities from Monterey Bay, California, United States - M1 60m 34915 | ecosystem: Environmental > Aquatic > Marine > Intertidal zone | place: USA...
ATATCACTTGTAAAACCACCACTTGTTCTAATAAAAGTTAATTGAAGATAAATTGTTTGACCTACATATGATCCTAAATTAACACCAACATTAGTCCAAGGGTCTGTATCTAATGTCTGTAGCGGACCTGAGTATGAAAATAATGAAGTGAACGGTCCAGCAGCATTGTTGCCAACGCTAACTGTTAATTCACCCATATCTGCACCATAAGCATGCATCCAGAAAGATAATTCAGCATCAGATAATGCAGCCGTAAGGTCTATTGCAGGACTAACAATTGAAGCAGTATCTAAACCTCCTGTAGAACCTTCAAAATAAACATACCCCAAATTACTATGTGCTACAGAAGGGCCTGTTCCACCGGAGCCTGTTCCACCGGAGCCGAAATTCCATAATCCGTTTCCTGGTCCAAGATCACCAGTCCAACCGATATTTCCTTCTAAGTCATCATCTAGAGCGAACCCAGCAGAGCCGGAAGAGCAAGTAATTCCAACAGCACCTTGAATCAAGGTAGTGAAAGATATTGGTCCAACCCATATACTTGAATCAGTCCCGCAATCTGCTTGAACATAAACATCATATGATGAGTTACTTGATAATCCAGAAATATTGTTGCTAGTTGTTGATAAAGCTCCTGTATAAGTACCAGAACCTTGAACATAACCACTAGGTCCGTATTCAAAATTCCAAGCTGTTTCTGTTCCACCAGCTAACCAATTTGCATCTGCACTTGTGCCTGTAATGTTTGAAATAGTTAACGCTAAAGGATCTGGACAAGAAGGAGCTTCTTGAATTAAGAAATCATCGATAGCCATGTCAGACGTAAATCCGATTCCGGAAATACCTTCAAAACGAACTATCAAATTTGTAGCTCCAACGTAAGTAGAAAGATCTACAGTTACTTCTCTCCACTGATCTCCTTGGTCACCAGCTTGATTCCATAAACTTCCAGACCAAGTAGCACCTGCGTCTGTTGATACTTCAACAGTTAGTGAACCCATGTCTATTCCATACATGTGATACCAAAATCGCATTTCAGGACTTGTTAATGCTGAAATGTCCATTTCAGCACTGTAAAGATTACTTGTTTCACCATTACAACCACTTGTCTCAAGAAAAGCATAATTGCCTCCACCAGTATGATCTGCTGAAGGACCTGTACCAGTAGATCCTGTTGCTGAACTCCTTGCAACCCAATTATTAGCATTGGCTGGGTCATTAGACCAACAATCTGTAATGTTATCTCCAGTTTGACAGCCAGATAAACCAGCATTGTTTGGAATTAAAGTATCAAAATTTTGAACATATGGCATTACTGAAATTATATCACATGGTGTATTAAAGGTATATGGACCAACACTATTACTAACTGCACTACCACAATCGGCTTGAACATAAAAGTCAAAAGAAAAGTTTGGTACTAAACCAGTTACACCTAAAGGATTTGTTGTTACCCCATTTAATAATGTTCCTGTACCAGGGGTGAACCCATTAGGACCGTACTCAACATTCCAAACAGTTTCTGTACCACCAGCAGTCCATCCTAAATCAGCAGATGTAGATGTTAAGTTGGCAACATTAAGAGCTGTAGGGTCAAGGCAAGAAGGGCAAAAACCTGTAGCTGTCGGTATATCTCCATGAACTCCTGAAGCCACAACTGTGCTACCACCATCTAAAATTTCCCAAGAAACTTCTGTTGTGAAACTACCTGTTGTCCAATTGCTTAAAGTGATGATGTCTGCTGTTGATGCAGCAAACAAAAGGTCTTCTGTGGAAGGGTTATTACCACCACCTTGATTAGCTGCAGTTGCTGCTGTAATAACAGCAGTTCCATTTACAAGTATATCAACAGTACTGCCATTCCATCCATCACCCCATGAGTCCATCATTCTAAATGTATGATTACAAACAGGAGGAGGAGCGCAATAGCCAGTAGCAGTAGGAATATCACCATGAACACCCGAGGCAATAACTGTACCATCTCCATCTTTAATTTCCCAAGAGACTTCTGTTGTGAAACTACCAGTTGTCCAATTGCTTAAAGTAATATTATCTGCAGTAGATGCCGCAAATAAAAGATCTTCTGTGGAAGGATTGTTACCACCACCTTGATTAGCAGCAGTAGCCCCTGTGATAACTGGTGTTCCGTTTACAAGAATATCAACTGTACTTCCGTTCCATCCATCTCCCCATGAATCCATCATGGTAAATGTATGATCACATTGGGAAAATGCTGAGCTTTGCCATAGAAAGAAAAACAGCATTAAAAAAATAGATAAATGTTTTTTCATAGTATATTATTTTGGTTTTTAGGTTTTCAAAGTAATTAAGGGGAATAAAATTAGACAAATTAATATCAAAATCAAACTTTATTTCAACTTGATGTTTATATTTAGATTAAATATTAATATTGCAGAAACAAAATAAAAATAAATATGAATTTTAATTTAACAGGGAAAACAGCTTTGGTTTGTGGTAGTACACAAGGAATAGGCTGGTCATCTGCATTGGAATTGGCTGAGATGGGTGCAAATGTGGTTTTAATGGCAAGAAACAAGCAAAAGTTAGAAGATCTTGTGAAAGAATTGCCACAAAACAATGACCAACAGCACAGCTATGTCGTTGCCGATTTTTCTTTCCCTAAACAAGTTAAGAAAGCCGTTGCATTATACTGCAATGAGAATCCAATTCATATATTAATTAACAATACTGGAGGCCCACCTGGAGGACCAATTGTAACTGCTGATTCTGCTGAATTCTTAAGTGCTATGAATCTCCACTTAATAAGTTATCATGGAATGGTGCAAGAAGTTATTGAAGGCATGAAAGTAGCAAATTATGGGAGAATAATTAATATTATTTCAACTTCAGTAAAGCAACCATTAAATGGGTTAGGTGTGTCTAATACCATAAGAGGAGCAGTTGCTAGCTGGGCAAAAACACTCGCAAATGAGCTAGGACAGTTTAACATTACTGTTAATAATGTTTTACCAGGTGCTACTAATACTGCTAGGTTAAATTCTATTATAGAAAATAAAGCAAAAAAGATTGGAATTTCAACTGAAGAGGTGCTTAATACCATGCAAAATGAGGTTCCACTTAAAAGAATAGCAGAACCTCATGAAATTGCCAATGCTGTAGCTTTTTTAGCTTCACCAGCGGCTAGCTATATAAACGGGATTAACCTTCCTGTTGATGGAGGGAGAACGAAGTCTCTTTAATTCATTAGAATAAATTTTATTGGAAGAACTTGTCGTACTCTTACCTTTCTATTCATGTTTTTACCCGGTATCCACTTAGGCATTGATTTAATTACTCTTATGCTTTCTTTTTTAAGGTGAACATCTTTGCCTTTTATCACTTTAACATTCGTTATAGAACCATCTTTTTCTACAACGAAAGAAACATAAATTTTTTCTTGCGATCCTCGTGTTCGTGATATTTCTGGGTATTCAGTGTTTTCATTTAAATATTTTAACAATGCGGGGTCTCCACCAGGAAATGAAGGCATTGTTTGAGCATAATCATAAGTAAGGTTTTCAATTATTAAGGGCTCTTCATCTGTTGGGTCAGTTAAAAAGTCATTCTTTATATTAATTGTTGGTACAATGATTTGTTTTTCTATTGGCTTTTCAATTATCACATTAGGATCAATTTCAACAACCACTGGTTCCGAAACTACTGGTTTTGGTTTTGGAGGAATTGCAATTGATTTAGGTTTAAATTCTATTACTGGTTCTTCATCAATTAAAGAACAAAGCATAGAGCTTTTAATTATATCTTGATGAACTTTGCTGTTTTCCCATTCTAGCCATTCTAGCGCAAATGCCATTGATAGTGATAAACCAATTATTACATAAATTGATTTGTTTTTTTCTTGATTTGCTAGTTTTGATTTTTTCTTTTCCATCTTTTTGTTTTTTTAAGTTGCGATGAAAAATAAACTGCAATAAAAAAGCCAAAGAGGTTAAATTGAAAACATAATGTAGCAAAGGCTTTAATTGAATGATTAAAGGTTTTCCCTAGCTGTTAATCAGTAGCTTAAAACCTTTTCCGTGTACATTTATTATCTGAATAGTAGCGTCTTCCTTTAGATATTTTCTCAATTTTGCAATGTAAACATCCATGCTTCTTCCGTTGAAATAATTATCATCTCCCCAAACAGCTTTAAGAGCATGATTTCTTTCTAGAATGGTGTTGGTGTTTTTGCAGAGAAGTTTTAATAAATCACTTTCTTTTGTTGTTAATTTTTGTTCTTTAACACCACCTTTAAGCAATTGCAGTTTGGCGTTAAAAGTGAAAAGACCAATAGAGAATTCAGAATTTAATTCTTGAGAATTAGATGATGATCTTCTTAAAATAGCATTTATTCTGGCTAAAAGTTCTTCCATGCTAAATGGTTTGGTCATGTAATCATCTGCTCCTGCCTCAAAGCCCTTTAATTTATCTTCGCTTAAGGATTTAGCTGTTAAAAATAATAAAGGAATTTCTTTATCGATTCCTCTAATGTCTTTTGCTAGAGAAAACCCATCTTTTATTGGCATCATAACATCAAGAATTACAAAATCAAAAGATTCATTTACAAAACTTTTATATCCTTCTTCACCGTTGTTCCTTAAAACACATAAGTGCCCCTTCGCATTTAAATAATCAGACAACAGTGAACCTAAATTTGGATCATCTTCTACAAGTAATATTTTAAGAGTTTTTTTCATAGTTAATATTCTTTTGCAGCTTCAAGCTGAACGATAAATGTACTTCCTTTTCCTATTTGACTTTCAACTTTAATTGTTCCATTGTGTTTTTCAATAATGGATTTAACATAGCTTAGCCCTAACCCAAAACCTTTAACATCGTGTCTGTCACCTGTAGGAATTCTAAATAATTTATCAAATACTTTTACATGAAAGTCTTTCGCAATTCCTATGCCATTGTCTTTTATTTTAATCACAATTCCGTTAATAACATCTTCTGTACTTATATGAATAATTGGAGTGTTAACAGAATATTTCAATGCATTGTCTATAAGATTGGAGAATACGTTTATTAAATGAATTTTGTCTCCCTCAATAAGTGTGTTGTTTGCACTTAATTTCAAATTTATAACTCCATTTTTATTGTTGATTTGAAGTTTGTTGTTTTTAAGAGATTTTTCAATTAAACTATGAAGATTAATAAGCTCTGATTTAATGTTCAAACTTTCTTTTTCTACTGTAGCACTTTGCAATACATTCTCCACGAGGTTTCCTAATCTAATGTTTTCATCTTTAATTGTTTGAATGAATTTATTTCTGTTTTCAATTGAGCTAGATAAATCTTTATCATTTAGGGCCTCACAGGCTAAAGAAATAGTTGAAATGGGAGTTTTTAGTTCATGAGTCATGTTATTTATAAAGTCATTCTTAATAATTGAAACTTTCTTTTGTTTGTAAATGACTGAGATGTTATAATAAAAAGCGGAGACTATTATTACTAAAAAAACAAAAGATAATAATAACATCACCCAAATAGATTGTAAGGCAAATGATGTTTCATTTGGAATTAAGATGTGTAGCTTAATTTCTGAATTGAAAAAATCGTCTGGAAAGAGTTGCGTTTGATGCTGTGATACCTTTAATGACTTTAGTAAAGTAGAATCAATCGTATTAGAATAAATAAGCTCACCTTTTTGTCCAAATAAAGCATATTCTAATTTGTTTGGAAAGTTATTTTTTTTAAAAGTTTGAAAAATTATATTCTCTAAATCAGATTGAGAAAGTCTATCTTCAAAGTCAGCAAAAAAATCTAGTGAAAGTAAATCTTTTACAAAAGATTTACTTTGAGGGTGATCTTTTTCAATGCCAGTTTTTAAATACTGGTTTAGTTTTTTTACAATACTATCTTGTAGGTAAATATCTTGTGAAAGCTCCCCAATGAAATTTGGGTTTGATTCTCCTAGAATTTTGTTCAATTTCCCAGATCTTTCTGCTTTTTTTATTGTTTCGAATTTTTCAATCCTGTTTACTATTTCGTTTAAAGAAGTTTGAACCTGTTCTTTAATTTGAATTTTTCTTTGTTTTAACGCACTGTTTATCCAGTAGGCCTGAAAAGAGGTGAGACCCAAAAGTGCTATCGTTGTTAAAACGATAATAAATACGATGTAATTCTTTTCTTTTTTCAACTACCTATTTCAAATTTAATAAGAGTAAATAAGAAGTGAAATATGTTAACAGTATTTAACAGTATTTAAAGCGGAATGTTTCCGTGTTTCTTTTTTGGAAGTGTTGCCACTTTGTTTTCTAACATTTTAAAAGCCCTAATTAGTTTTTTTCTTGTTTGATATGGCTCAATAACTTCATCTATGTAGCCTCTAGCAGCAGCATTATATGGATTTGCAAAAAGTGTTGCGTATTCATTTTGCTTTTCTTCTAATTTTTCTTGAGGATTTTTAGCTGAATTAATTTCTTTTTTAAAAATTATTTCAGCAGCTCCTTTAGCTCCCATTACAGCAATTTCGGCTGTTGGCCACGCATAATTCATATCTGCACCAATGTGTTTAGAATTCATTACATCGTAAGCACCTCCATAAGCTTTTCTAGTAATCACTGTGACTCTTGGAACGGTAGCTTCGCTAAACGCATAAAGTAATTTAGCACCATTAGTGATAATAGCATTCCATTCCTGATCGGTTCCAGGTAAAAAACCAGGAACATCTTCGAATACTAATAATGGAATATTGAAAGCATCACAAAACCGCACAAAACGAGCACCTTTTTTTGATGACTCAACATCTAAAACTCCAGCAAGAACAGCTGGTTGATTGGCAACTATTCCGATAGATCGTCCAGCTAAACGACAAAATCCAACCACAATATTATCTGCATAATTTTTGTGAACTTCAAAAAAAGTATCCTTGTCAGCAACTTCACTAATTACTGTTCGGATGTCGTAAGGTTGATTAGGATTTTCAGGGATTATCGAATTTAATAGTTCTCTTTTTTCGTCTTGAAATTCATAGTCAACAATAATTGACATTTCTTCACAATTTTGAGGAATATATGAAAGTAATTTTTTAATGTGATTTATTGCTTCAAGTTCGTTATTTACAGCAAAATGCGTAACTCCAGATTTTGTGCTGTGCGTTTCAGCTCCACCAAGTTCTTCAGCGCTAACTTCTTCATTTGTAACTGTTTTAACAACTCCAGGTCCAGTTACAAACATATACGATGTGTTCTCAACCATTAAAATGAAATCGGTTAATGCAGGAGAATATACAGCTCCTCCTGCACAAGGACCCATAATGGCAGAAATTTGTGGAATTACTCCAGAAGACATTGTGTTTTTAAAAAATATATCTGCATATCCACCTAATGAAACAACTCCTTCTTGGATACGAGCGCCTCCTGAATCATTAAGACCAATAATAGGAGCTCCGTTTTTAAGAGCAAGATCCATTATTTTACATATTTTTTCTGCATGTGCTTCGGCTAATGAGCCTCCTAAAACAGTGAAATCTTGTGAGAAAACATAAGTTAATCTTCCATTTACAAGCCCATATCCTGTAACTACTCCATCACCAAGAAATTTCTTCTTATCTAGACCGAAATTTGTAGACCGATGAGTTACTAGTCCACCTATTTCTTCAAAAGAATGGTCGTCTAATAGTAAATCAATCCTCTCTCTTGCGGTTAATTTTCCTTTCTTATGTTGAACATCTATTCTATCTTGACCTCCACCTAAATGTGATGCTGCAATTTTATTTTTAAGTTCCTTGTTTTTTTTAGACATATCTTATGAATTCATTAATTCTTCTATTTCTTCTGATTCAATTGGAATTGTAGCCATTAAATTTAACGGATTCCCACTTTTTTGAACTACTACATCATCTTCTAGTCTTATTCCAAGATTTTCTTCAGGTATGTATATTCCAGGTTCTACTGTAAATGCCATGTTAGCTTTAATGGGTAAGTTCCATAAGCCTACATCATGCGTGTCTAACCCAATAAAATGGGAAGTTCCATGCATGAAATATTTTTTATATGCTGGCCAGCTATCATCAGCATTTTTAATGTCTTGTAAAGAAATTAAACCAAGATTAACCAATTGTTCTTCCATTAAGGCTCCAACTTGAGCATGGTAGTCTTTAAGCATGGTTCCAGGAATCAATAATTTTGTAGCCTCATTTTTCACTTGTAGTACAGCATTGTAAACCTCTTTTTGTCTAGCAGTGAATTTCCCATTTACAGGGATGCAACGAGTAAGATCTGATGCGTAATTCGCATACTCTGCACCAAAATCCATAAGTATTACATCTCCATCCTTACACTGTTTATTGTTTTCGATGTAATGTAGTACACAAGCAGATTTTCCAGATGCAATAATAGGTGTATAAGCAAAACCTTTAGACTTGTTGTTTAAAAATTCATGCATGAGCTCAGCTTCTAAATTATATTCCATAACACCAGGTTCTGTAAAGCTTAGAATTCTTCTTAACCCTTTTTCAGTTATATCACATGCTTTTTTCATTAACTCAATTTCAATAGGATCTTTAATAGATCTTAATTGATGCATAATAGGAGCACTTCTTTCAATTTGATGATTGGGGTATTTAATTTTAAAATTCTTTATGAAACGATCTTCTCTATTTTCGGCTTCTGTATTTGCTCTTGTGTGTTCATTAGAATTTAAATAAACACAAGAACATTCAGCTAAAAGGGTGTTTAAAATAGTTTCAAATTGATCTAACCAATAAACTGTTTTAATACCTGCTGTTTCAAATGCTTTTTCTTTGGTTAATTTCTCTCCCTCCCAAATTGCAATTAAATCACTAGTCTCTTTTAGAAATAAGATCTCTTTGTGTTTTTGCTCATGACAATCTGGAAAAATAACAAGTACGCTTTCTTCTTGATCAACTCCAGAAAGATGAAGAATGTCTCTGTGTTGAACAAATGGCAATGTACTGTCTGCACTTGTGGAAAAAATATCATTTGAGTTGAAAATAGCTAGACCACCTTTTTTTAGATGACTAGTAAAATTTTTTCTATTTTGAATGTAAAGAGAGGAGTCGATTTTATCGTATTTCATTTTGTTACAAATTTTAAGGGATAAAAATACTAATATTAATTTCTAGTTTAAAAGTTGTTGTCAAATTATTGTTTTCTGTTGTTCAATGACAATTCAATGACAAAACTTTGAAGTCTACTTTATTAATTTGCACTATTATATTTATCTTAATTGAAGAGACTACATACATTAGCATTTACGCACAACAATGTTGAATTAGACGAAATAGGGAAGTTCCATATTGAAGATGCAGTTCTTAAAGAAAGATTAGTTAACCTTAAACTTAATTTAGGGTTAAATGAATTGATGTACCTATCAACTTGTAATAGAGTTGAACTTATTTTTACTTCTGATCAGATTGTAAATAAAGAATTTTTATACAATTTCTTTAATGCTTTTGATGCTTCATGGGATGCTCTTCAGATTGGAAAAGCCATTGAAATGGCAGAAGTTTTCCAAGGCGAAGCAGCCGTTGAACATATTTTTAGAGTAGCATCATCTTTAGATTCCTTGGTGATTGGTGAAAGAGAAATAATAACTCAAGTTCGTAAGGCGTATGAAAAATGTAAAGAATTTGGAATTACAGGAGACGTTATTCGTTTATTATCTCAACATACAATTCAAGTAGCTAAAAAAGTATATACTGAAAGTGATATTTCTAAAAACCCCGTTTCGATTGTTTCTCTTGCTTATCATAAATTAATTGAAAAAAACATTAAAAAAGATGCTAATTTTCTCATAGTTGGCGCTGGCAAAACAATAACAACTATGTTGAAATTTTTGAGTAAGCATGGTTATGAAAATTATACAATTTTTAATCGTTCTGAGCAAAATGCAATAGAACTAGTAGAAAAAATAAATTTAAAAGCGTCAATAAAAAAATTAAGTGATTTAGCTAGTCATAAAGCTGATTTTGATGTAATCATTACTTGCACAGGAGCTTCATCTGTTATTTTTTCTGAAGAAATATATACTGAAATTATTGGTGATGATTTAAGCAAAAAAATTGTCATTGATTTAGCTTTACCCGCTGATTTTGATGAAAAGATTTCTGAACAGCACAACATTGAGATCATTGCCATCAAAGATTTAAAAATGGTGGCTAACGAAAATCTTGCCAAAAGAGCTAAAGAGATATCAAAATGCCAAATAATTCTAAACAATAAGCTTTTAGAATTTAAAGAAGTTGAAAAGGTGCGTAAATTAGAAATAGCCATGAGTGAGGTCCCCATTACTATTAAAAACATTACTTCCAAAGCTTATTCTGAAGTTTTTGCTAAAGACTTAGAGGGATTAGATAATGAATCCAGAGATGTGTTGGACAAATTTGTAACATATTTAGAAAAAAAGTACATAAGTGTTCCAATGAAAATGGCCAAAGAAATTTTGCTGAAGCAAAATGCAAAGTAGTTCAATGATAAATCAAATCACCATCGGTTCTAGAGGGAGTGACCTTGCTCTTTGGCAGGCCAATCATGTTCAAAGTCAGCTTAAAGAATTAGGTTTTCAATCTACAATTAAAATAATTAAAACCAGAGGAGATAAAATTCAGCACCTTAGTTTTGATAAATTAGAAGGCAAAGGGTTTTTTACTAAAGAAATTGAAGACGCTTTGCTAAATAAAGAAATAGATCTTGCTGTACATTCACATAAAGATTTAGAAACAAATCCACCTAAAGGGTTAATTATTGCAGCTGTTTCAGAAAGAGAAGATCCTTCTGAGTTATTATTGATTAGAAAAGAATCTTTTGATGGTTCTAAATTTTGGGGATTAAAAGAAAATGCTATTGTTGGAACTTCTTCATCAAGAAGAAAGAGTCAAATTTTATTGTTTCGAGAAGATCTGCAAATCAAAGACCTAAGAGGAAATGTTCCTACAAGAATACAAAAATTAAGAAACGGTAATTATGATGCTATTCTTTTAGCTAAAGCAGGGGTTAGTAGATTGAATTTAGATGTTTCTGATTTACAAGTTGAGTGTTTGTCAAAAAAATGGTTTATTCCAGCGCCAGCTCAGGGCGTGTTAGGATTGCAAATTCGAGAAGATGATGTTTCAATGCAACAGATTTTAAAAAAAATAAATTCTTCATCTACTCAAGAAGTGATAAAAGTTGAAAGAAAAATATTAAATCTTTTTAAAGGTGGTTGTCAACTTCCATTGGGAGTTTATTGTGAGAAAGATAGTAATACAACTAAATTATGGGTATCTATTTTAAAATCAAATCAAAACCATCCTCTTAGGATTTACAAAGAAAATTTATCTCCAGAAAAAGTTGTTCAGTTGTTGAAATCGGAAATAGAAGGCATCAAAAAAGTGTTTATTTCAAGAGATTTAAATGACGGAAGCTTATTTGAAAAAACGCTTATTAGTCAAAATATAACAGTTTTTGGAAAATCTTTAATTAAGATAACTTTCAATGAAATTGCAGACCTTCCTTCTACAGATTGGATATTCTTTAACTCATCGAATTCGGTTGAATCTTTAAAAAAGCATGTTGATTATTTAAAAACAAAGAAAATTGCTGTATTTGGTAAATCTACCAATATGAGCATTAAAAAAATGGGTTTAGATTCAGCGTTTATTGGAGAAGGAACTCCTTCAGAAATAGCAGATAGTTTCGCTAAAGTTGTATTAAACGAAAAAGTATTATTTCCTGTTTCTAATAGGTCATTAAAGACTGTTCAGTCTAAAATTCCATTAGAAAATCAGTTTGAAGTAATCTCTTATACGACTTCAAATGTTGAACAAGAAATTAAAGGGTATGAGCTGTTGGTCTTTACTAGTCCTAGTAATGTCAATGCTTTTGTTTCTTTTAATAATGTCAACCCTAATCAGAAAGTTGTTGCAATTGGGCCATCTACAAAAGCAGCATTACTAAAAGCTGGATTTAAAGAAATCTATAATTCCTGGGAGTCATCAGAATTAGCTCTTTCTGATACAGTAATGTCAGTTTTTTATACTTAATTTATTCTCATGAATTATTTGGCGCATCTTATTCTATCTGGAACTAATAAGGATGTGATGTTTGGTAACTTCATTGGCGATGGGATTAAAGGGAACAAATACCTGCTTTTTCAGGAGGAAATTAAAAAAGGAATTCTTTTGCATAGACACATAGATAATTTTACAGACAATCATTATTTGTGTTTAAAGAGTAAAAAAAGGTTCTATGAATGCGCCCCGAAATTAGCTGGTGTTGTTTGCGATATATTATACGATTTTCTTTTATGGGAAAATTGGAATAAATACTATAAGCAAAACACTAAAGAATTTATTGCTGATACATACCTCGAATTAGACAATAGAATTGAGTTTATGCCTCTTAAAATAGCAATGCTTTATTCTCACATGAGAACTCATGATTGGTTAAATAGTTATACGAAATTTAGTGGAATAGAAAGTGCTGTTTTCGGGATAAGTAGAAGAGTTGGCTTAACTGTTAATATGGATTTATTTCGTGAAATCTATTATGATAATGAGGCAGTATATAATGCTGAGTTTAATACTTTTTATAAAGAGCTTAAATTAAGTAGCGAAAAATTCTTGTTATAAGTTGACATTCCTTTTTTTATATTTGTTATATGTATAAGATTTGTATTATAATGTTATGTTTTTTGTCTTTTTTTTCATGTAAAAAGAATTCAGATAATATGATAGATTTATCAGGAACAATTTCTGATAAAATCAATTCTTTTCCAATCGAAGGAGTTAATGTGTTGCTGGAAATAAAACCATTTGGAGGCAGTTCATTTTCGAATTCTTTTGATGAGATTACAACAACTGAGACAAATACAAACGGAGAGTATCTTTTTTCTTTTCAAAACAGTAATGCTGTAGAATATAGATTAACATTTACCAAACAAGGATGTTTTTCGGAACAAATAGTAATTAATCCAGATCAACTATCTATATCGGATAATAATGTTATTGATGCAACACTATATTCTTCGAGCTACTTAGTTTTAAATATTACTAATAATACTCCTTTTAATAACGATGATCAAATTACCTTGAACACTACGTTGATTGGAGCTAATGTGGGTTCATGTTTCAATAATATTGTAACCATGGTAGGCTCTAGTGTAGACACTACAATTGAATGTGAAGTTTATGGGAATCAAATGATTGAAATCGATTACTTCGTAACAAAAGATAATTTCACAAATGCATTTTCTGACAATGTTTTTTGCAGTTCAGGAGATACTTTATTTAAGTATATAAACTATTAAATAAATAATTATGGATATAGCAATGCCTTTCAATTTTGATCAATGGATAAAAGACAATAAAGACAAGTTAAAGCCACCAGTTGCCAACAAAAATATGTATCCTATTTCTAAAGATTACATTGTTATGGTAGTCGCTGGGCCTAATGCTAGAAAGGATTACCATTATAATGAAACAGAGGAATTGTTCTACCAAGTTGAAGGAGATATTTGTGTGAGAATTCAGGTTGATGGAAAATCTGTTGATGTTGATATTAAAGAGGGTGAAATGTTTCTTCTACCTGCAAAAATTCCTCACTCTCCTAATCGATCGGAAGGGTCAATAGGTTTAGTGATTGAAAGAGTTAGGGAAGGCACAGATTATACAGACGGGTTAATGTGGTTTTGCGACAATTGTAATGCTAAATTGTTTGATGAGTATTTTAAACTAAAAAATATTGAAAAAGATTTTTTACCAGTTTTTAAAAAGTTTTACGCTTCAAAGGAGTTAAGAACTTGTAATCATTGTTCTCATACGATGGAATCTGACCCAAGATTTACAAACGATTAACGAATTAAACTTACATGTCCTGTTAGGTTGCCATATTTTTTTTGGGAGTCTTCATATTTTATCCTCCAAACGTAAACATCAATTTGATTAGGCATTCCTTTGTAATTTCCATCCCAATAATTGGTCATATTATTAGTATGATATATTAATTCACCCCATCTATTAAAAATCCATAATTCGAAGGATTTAATTTCTTCTCCTTTTATTTCAAAATAATCATTTACTCCGTCTCCATCGGGTGTAAATGCATTAGGTACATAAAGTGAACCATCTAAAATTATCTTTACAGAGTCGCTATTTACACAACCGTTATCATCAATTACATAAATAAAATAATCTGATGTTATTATTGGTGAGACAATGGGGTTAAGACAGTCACTACAAGACATGCTGTCAAGAGATTCCCAGTAAAAAAAGACGTTCGTTTCTCCCTGCAATTCAACTACATCGCCATATTCTATTAATTGATCATAACCAGCAGAAACATATGGTGCTGTATATAAATCAACAAACACATTTTGTGTTATGGAACAGCCTAAATTATTTTGAACATTAACAGAATATAATGTTGATGTATTTGGATAGGCAAATGTGCTGCTACTATCAGGGTTGGATAAAGTTTCAATTGGACTCCATGAATAAGAGCTACCATTTGAAGCCCATAATGTTGCGGTGTCTCCTGGACAAATAATAGTGTCTTCAACTACTTGTGAAGAAATTCCAACAACTGAAACAGTGAAATCCATAGATACAATTGAACATGTGTTTTCAAACTCAATACTGTAGGTAGTTGTATTTGTTGGATAAACACTAGTAGTTGTGCTGTTGGGATTTCCCAATCCTGAAATAGGACTCCAACTAGCATTAGTTACTCCTAGAATGTTTATTTCTATAGTGTCTCCAGCGCAAATAGTTGTATCACTGGGAAGTATTGGGCTAGGAGCAGAATTCTCAACATAAATCTGTACACTATCTGTAATTATGCAGCCGTTATCTGTAGTAATGTCTACAAAATACAAAGTAGTGTCTGTTGGAGTTATATTTGGAGTTTGACTACCTGGGTTAATCATTGCGGTTGTTGGATACCATAAATAATTTATACCACCATAAGCATTCAAAGTAACAATATCACCTAGACAAATTAAAGTATCGTTCATTATTGAGGTTGGTTCAATTGCATAAACTAACGTTATTAGCGCAGTATCTGAACCACAGCTATCTGTAGCTACAACCTGATAGGTAATTGATGAGTCTGGAAAAGCAAGTGGGTTTGCAATGTTTGGATTAGAAAGTCCATAGCTTGGTGTCCATGCGTAAGTTGCTCCACCAGAGGCATTAAGTTGGATTGTGTCTCCAAAACAAAGTGTATCAACAGTTTGAATGATTGCATTGTTTATATTGAAAACATCTAAATAAATAACGGCTGTATCTTCCTCAAGACACCCCAAAGAGTCTGAGACAATTAAAGTTACTTCATAAAAGCCAGTATCTTGATATGTATGAGCTGGTTCAAACTGATTTGAGGTGATCCCATCTCCAAAATCCCACAAATATTGATCACCTCCTTGAGATAGATTATTGAACTGATAAGAATTGGGCATGCAAACATAAGGTTGAGGTATGCTAATAACAGGAGTAATATTTTCTAAAGAAAATTTAAAAGCACCTAAATTACAATTTAGACTATTATTAGTGTTTGACCAAGAATTTATAGAAGTAGGGAAGTCTGAATTACCTCCACAACCAGCACAGACAGCCTGATAGACTTTGCCGTTTTTATCAAATCTACTTGTTCCTCCATCAACATGTTCCGAAGAGGTGCTTCCTCCAAAATAGGTAGCGTAAAGTAATGAGTTTGCATCTGCAGTAAAGACGCCTAAGTAAAAATCACTTCCATCACTTGCTAGTTGGTAAGCATTGCTAGTTGTAGGCATATTAAATGTGTTTCCTTGAAAATTTACGCTTCCTCCCCATCCAGAAACATAAATAAGGTCACAATCAGAAACTAGGAAAGCGGATGGGGATAAGTTGATGCCGTTTCCACTACCAAACACTGTTGAAAATTCAGTATTGGTTAAATCAGAATTTAATTTATGAATAAATTGACCACTTCCAGGGTTACTGAAAGTTGTAGATGGTGTAATTTGATAATTACCTTCTGTTTGACCATAAACATAGATGTTATCATTTATATCGGTTTGGATAAAATAACATTGATCATAAAATGGTGTGCCAATATAGGTAGCTGCAGAAATTGTATTTCCAGAGCTATTGTATTTTACAATAAATCCTTCTTCAGATCCAGAACTAGATGGGTGGATTGAATTAGCACTTGTGATTAAATCATTACTTATTGTTCCGCCAGTTATTATTGGCTCATTTAAAGAGTTCAATTGAATCGAGTATCCGGCATCATCTCCTGACCCTCCATAATATGTGCTCCACAATAAAGAAGAGAGGTCTGTGTTTAGCTTGAATGCAACAGCATCTTGCATGCCGTTATTGCTGTTTTGAACCCCACCAATAGTTGGGAAATCATTGGATAATGTAGTTGTAGTTACCCAGCAATTGTCATTGTTGTCTACAATTATTTCACCTCTAAATTCATCGGCATAATTCTTTTTTAAATTTGGCGATAGATTTACTGCATCATTTCCAGATCCACCAATATATGTTGATCCTAATAAGCTATTTCCAGTTGAATTAAATTTCACAACAAATGCATCAGTTCCGTTTACATAATCCATTACACTGTTTTGAAATGTGACACCAAGATTAAAACTATTATCGTAACTGTTTGCAAGCATAGGTAAGTTTGGGGATGATGTTGATCCAAAAACATATAATTCACCATTTTGATTGCAAATTATACTATGAGGGTTTTCATTTCCTGAACCGCCTAAATAAGTGCTGTAAATAAGCTGTGTTCCATCGTCAGAAAACTTTGTGATTGACACATCTGTTCCCGGATACCCAATTCCTGTTCCTCCATTATAGGTGGTTTGAAAAGCCCCCAAAGTTACTGGATATCCGATGTCAAAAACAATTCCTCCAACATACATATTGCCAAGATCGTCATATGTTGCCGTGAATCCCCAATTGTCCGCAGATGAACCCGTGTATGTAGAGAAAATTAAAATAGGAGGATCAATGATTAAAGTCTTTGAAAGGTCATATCCATCAGGAAAATCATATGATAATGTGTCTTGATGAAGAGAGTAATTGCATTTAACTTTTATTTCTTTTCCATTATTTATTTGATACGCATAAGGACTTTGTTCAATTACGTTTCCTAAGCTGGTTTTAATTAATAGATGACCATTAGATAGAGAAACATTATCCATACCCTCATAAAACAGCTTAATCTTTGAAGGGTTTGATCCAGGTTTAGCAATGAAATCATATTTCAAATGTTCATTTTTTCTATAAAAAGCAATATCAATAGAGTCATAAATATTGGAATATTCAATTCTATTATAGGATCTAACATTGGTTGCCCATTTTGAAGAATCATTGCCAATAAAAAAATTGTAAAAGTTTGAGTTTAATGATTTCCCTGTACTAATGTAGTCTAAATTAGATTCAATAAAATGGGTTTTATATGCATGACTTTTTATCTCTGGATTAATGGTAGTGTCTCCATGTCTCATTTTTGAGATTTTACCTTTTTCAAAAAAACTGTATGTTATACAATTACCTTCGAAAAAGACATTGCCTGCATTTAAAGTTAATTTAAAGTCAATTTTTTCAGCTAATTGCCCTTTATTTTCGATAAATTGAACAGCTGAAGATTCTTGACAAAAAAATAATTTTGCAACAATTGTGAATAATAATAAAAGGAAAATTCTCTTCATTGTTGATAAAAAATAAAAATAAAAAACATCTAAATGTGATTTTTATCTTTAACTAAAAGATAAACGAATAAATCTTATAATGGTTGTATCAACGAATTAATTATTTTTGTTGAATGAGTGAACCCATTAAACATGAGTGTGGAATTGCCCTTCTTAGGCTAAAGAAACCTCTTGAGTATTATCTTGACAAATATGGAACAGCATTTTATGGATTAAATAAAATGTATTTATTAATGGAGAAGCAGCATAATCGAGGTCAAGATGGCGCTGGGCTTGCTAATATAAAACTAGATATGGCTCCAGGTTCTCGTTACATAAGCAGGCATAGAAGTACAGATTCTAAACCAATACAAGATATTTTTTCTTATGTGAATAGTAGATTTCAGGAATTAGAAAAGGATGCTCCTGAAAAATTAAAAGATGTTCAATATTTAAAAGAGAATTTTGCATTTACAGGAGAACTGTTTCTTGGGCATTTAAGATATGGCACTTTTGGTAAAAACAACATTGAAAGTTGTCATCCATTTTTAAGGCAAAATAATTGGATGACTAGAAATTTAGTTGTTGCGGGTAACTTTAATTTGACCAATGTAGATGAACTTTTTAGCTTATTGGTAGATATAGGTCAGCATCCAAAAGAAAAAACAGATACAGTAACTGTTATAGAAAAAATTGGTCATTTTTTAGATCAAGAGAATCAATACTTGTTTGATAAATTTGATAATAAAGGGCATTCAAACAAAGAAATAACAAATCTTATTGCCGAGAATATGGATATTCAACGAATCCTTAAAAACTCTGCTGAATATTGGGATGGCGGCTACACCATGGCTGGATTAGTTGGTCATGGAGATGCATTTGTTCTAAGAGATCCGTGCGGAATAAGACCAGCTTTTTGGTATGAAGATGAGGAAATTGTTGTTGTTGCTTCTGAAAGACCAGTAATTCAGACAGCATTCAATTTGAAATGGGAAGACATTCAAGAATTATCTCCTGGTCATGCTTTAATAGTTAAAAAGAATGGAGAAACTTCAGAACAATTAGTTCGTGAACCTGAAAATGATGCCAAGTGTTCTTTCGAAAGAATCTATTTTTCTAGAGGAACAGATAAAGACATCTATCAAGAGCGATTAGAGCTAGGGAGATTAGTAACTCAGAAAGTGCTTAAAGAAATTGATTATGACTTAAGAAATTCTGTTTTTTCTTTTATCCCGAATACAGCAGAAATGTCCTATTATGGAATGCTTAAAGCTACTGAAGATTACTTAACGGATGTAAAGCTGAAAAAAATTAAGAATTTACCGAAAGACGCTAACGAAGATGAGCTGAAAAAAATATTATCAATACGAACAAGAGCGGATAAAATTATGGTTAAGGATGCTAAGTTGAGAACATTTATCACTCAGGATGATGCGCGTGATGAGATGGTTGCTCATGTTTATGACATTACTTATGGATCCATTAGAAGAAATGAAGACAACATTGTTGTAATAGATGATTCAATAGTTAGAGGAACAACTCTTAAGCAGAGCGTCATTAGAATATTAGATCGCCTTGAACCTAAAAAAATAATCATTGTGTCATCTGCTCCTCAGATTCGTTTTCCAGATTGTTATGGAATTGACATGGCAAAACTTGGAGATTTCATTGCTTTTCAAGCTGCTATTGCTCTAATTAAAGAATCTAATAATGAGCAACTTTTAAAAGATGTTTACTCCAAATGTAAAGCTCAGGAAAACCTTGATAAGGATCAAATAGTAAACTATGTGAAAGAAGTGTATGCTCCTTTTTCATATGAAGAAATTTCCACTAAAATTTCTCAGCTTTTAACTCATAGTGACATAAATTGTGATGTGCAGATAATTTATCAATCTATTGAAGACTTACATAAAGCTTGTCCAGGTCATAAAGGAGATTGGTATTTTACAGGCAATTACCCTACAGCTGGAGGTAATAAAGTGGTAAATAAAGCATTCATTAACTACATGGATGGTAAAAACGAAAGGGCATATTAAGTTTAAAGCTTAATAAATTTTCTTGTTGATTCTCCAGATTTAATTAAATATATCCCATCTGCTAAATCGGATATATTAATGTCAATTGAGTAATTGTTTGAAAGGCTTTTAATCTCTTTTTTGTAGACAATTTTTCCAATTTGATTAAATATTTCAATTGATAAATTTGAGATTCTATTTCCTTCAATTTTTAAGAGGAACTCACCATTGTTAGGATTGGGTATTATTTCAAATAAACTAATTGTATTTTCAGAAATTTCAGAGCAATCGTCAACAATTATTATTGTAGATGTTTGATCACCACACAATCCACTAAAACTATAGCTAATGTTATGAGAGCCTACTCCAGCAATAGAGGGGTCAAACAATCCGTTATTATTTACCCCAGGACCACTCCAAGTTCCTCCATTTGGTGTTCCTACTAATGGGATTGGCGAAGAACCTGCACATAAATTATTTACATTTCCAATTATTGCAGTGATACTTTCTTGGACAACAATTACTTCAGAGTAACTGTCTGGGCAAGTTCCAGAAATAGTGTATGTAATCGAATGATTTCCAACACCTGCTATTATTGGATCAAATAGCCCATTAGAATTAATTCCATTTCCAGACCAACTGCCACCAACGGGTGTACCATAGAATGTTATTGGAGCATTGTCGTTACAAATAGAATCTACTGGAGAGGTGAACGAAGCTACACCATCTATGACAGTGATTTGAGCAGTTGAAATGTCTCCACAAGCTCCCATTATGGCATACGTAATCACATGTGTTCCAGGCCCTGCTAAGCTAGGGTCAAATTCACCAGTGTTACTGTTCGAAATACCATTTCCTGTCCAAATACCCCCACCATCTACTGCATTCAAATTCATAGGAGAATCATTACTACAATATGGTCCTGCACTTGTAATTGTCGCATCTAAAGTACTTGTTACATTAATAGTGGTTATATCAGAATTCCCACAAGAACCACTAATTGTATAGGTTACAGTGAATGAACCAATCCCAGCAACAGACGGGCTGAAAATTCCATTTGCTGGATCTGTTATGCCTGTTCCAGACCATGTTCCACCAGCACTAGCTCCTGTTAGAGTTATGGGGCCACTTGAAACACAAAGAGAGCTTACTGGGTCAATAGATGCATCAGCTAAATTAGTGACAATAATATCTATAGATGAAGTGTCGGAACATGCTCCAGTTGTTGTGTATGTTATTGTGTGTGTACCCATACCTGAAATAGAGGGGTCGAAGATACCAGATGAGTTTACTCCATTTCCGCTCCAAACTCCACCACTAGTTGCAGCAGAAAGAGTTGTACTTGGATCTGCTATACACATTGGAGCCACAGGAGCTATTGTGGCATCATCAGAAACGTTAACTGTAATGTAATTTGTTATTGAATAGTTATCTGTTCCGATAGCATTTGATACATCAAGTGTAACTGTGTATGTTCCAGCATTCAGATATACATTTGTAGGGTTTTGTTGTGTTGATATATTACCATCGCCAAAGTCCCAATTCCATGAAGTTATGTTTGATGTTGATAAATCGGTAAACTGAACACTAACACCTTCACAAATAGAAGTTGAATTTGCGCTAAAATCTGCTGTTGGAGGAACTGCATTAGCGGTTCCGTCAATGTTAATGTTATCTAAAAATAAATTATTACCATTGGTACCTGCATTGTAGCTTTCAAATTTGATAATGACATTTGAGTTTCCTATGTAGCTGTCAAGATTAACTGAAAAACAATCTGCACCTACTGTGCCCATACACCAATCTGATGTTTGAGTTGGAGTAAATGCTGCAGTATTTGTATATGCTGTAGCAAAACTTCCAGTGCCATCTTCCCCTAACGAAAGTAATCTTGAAAAGGTTAATCCACAATCAGTTGAAATATAAACGATTAATGAATCTGTACTGTTTTGATCATATCTTTTATAAGCGTGTTCAAAAGTTAGGTCTAGATTAGAATATCCATTGAAGTTTAGTGGTGCTGTTACTAATGCGTCTCTTTGTCCAAGTTGAGAATATTGGAAAAAATTTATTTTTGCTGCTTTATCACCAGGGGTTGTGCCTGATATTGTGACAATTTCCCATGTTTCACTGTTGTCAGAATTTTCTAAAGACCAATTATTAGTTGATAATGAATTACTCTCAAAAGTTTCTGAAAATGGAAGAGGTAAGCTTACTGTATAAACGATGACACTACTTTGCATTGTATCATTATTTGGATTTTGGTCTGTGTTTCCGTTGGGATTAGTCGTGTACGCTGTAAAATTTTGAAGTCCATTAGATAAGGCAATACTCGGAAGTGTTACAACAATTGACTGACCTGAGTTAAGACTTCCAGTCCAAGGAAATGTAAAGGATGAACCACTGATCTGATAATTGATGTCAACAGATGAAAGTGTCTGAGAACCAAAATTTCCAATTTGAACTTCAGGGTCTATGGAGTTTGAGCAGGTAGTACCACTTGGTTGGTTAATGGATAAAATACTTGCATCATCATCAATGTTTAAAGAGGTAACACAAAAATTATCTGTTGCAGAATTTCCATATGCAGCATTGGCAATTGTCATTTGTAAAATGTTATTTCCATTTGCATCGTTTATGTAATAGTCACCATCAACTGAGCAGCTGCCCCATTGGCTTCCATACATCCCGTCTCCATAAGTATCATTAATAGTGAAATCGTAACAATCAGGAACTAAACAAACAGAGGAAGAATTAGTCTGGCCACCAACTACATCAGAATAGGGTCCACCATTAGCCATAGAATTGCCATTTACATCAGAAATAGTCCATGTAACTTCGCTACCATAACAATCTGTAACAATTGTAACATCTATGTTTTGACCAGTTGAAGCAATAGTAAATGAGGTGTTTTCTTGGTCATTAGATGGGTTTTGATCTGTAGAGCCATTTGGGTTTTCGCTGTAAGCAGTAAATGTATAGCTGCCATCTGTTAGAGGGACATTTGGAAGGAAGATTGTTTCAGATTGACCGGAAGCTAAATTTCCTGTCCAATTGTAAGTTTGCTGAGTAGAACCACTTACTTGGTAATAAATAGTTGCAGAATTTAATGTAGCGCTACCGTAATTTCTCAAAGTAATTTCTGGATCTATTGATGACCCGCAGATTGTTCCATCTGGAGCGTCTATTGAAGAAATAGCTGCATCTAAATTAAATGAAAAAGCATTAAGGCAAAGTAGAGCTTGATGGGCATCTATTCTACCTGCTCCAAGTTCACCAATATAATTACTGTTAACAGCATCAATGTTTGTAGCACTTGAATATAAGCAGTTTATCAAATCAGTATTAGTAGCATTAGGGGCATAAGATTTCATTAAACCAACAAGACCAGCTACTAGAGGAGATGCCATTGAAGTTCCTTGAGTTACTTGGTAACCAGAAGATTCATTAGTGCTCAAAATACTAGATCCAGGAGCAGAAATGTCTATCCATGATCCGTAATTAGAAAAACTAGATTTTGAATCGTTTGTAGTAGTTGATGCTACAGAAACAACATTGTTATATCCTGCTGGGTAAAAAACTGAACTTGATCCATCATTTCCTGCAGCTGCAATGGGAATAGCTCCAGCATTATATGCATAGTTACATACATTTTGTCCGTATGTGCTTGATCCTCCACCTCCCCAGGACATGTTAATAACATCAGCGCCATTATCTGCTGCCCATATAATACCTTCGTACCCAGCGGTCAGAGACCCGTTGCAATCTCCAATTTTAACAGGTAAAATACTCACATCATAACCTATAGATGCTATTCCTTGATTATTGTTCGTTTCTGCACCCACAATTCCGGAAACATGTGATCCATGAAATCCATCATTAGATCCACAACCAGTTGGGTCGTTATCATTGTCAACAGCATCATGACCTTGCAGCATTTTATTCGTTAAATCTGGATGATTTACATTAATTGCATTATCAGTAACACCAACTACTATTGACGATGATCCAGTAGAAATGTCCCAAGCTTGTTGAGCGTTTATTGTAAATAATGCCCACTGACCATTATTTGCTGAATTTGAAAAGTATGTGTCATTTGGTGTGAAAAAGTTAGTGTGTAACTCTTTTTTTTCAGCATATTCAATAGCTAAAATTTGACTTAACTCTTGAGTGAAATCATCAACTAACAAAACATTATCAAATTCAATTTGGTAGGTGTTTGCTAATAATTCATTTTTATGATTTGGGTAAAGTTGTTTGACTTCATTAATCCTGTATTTGGAGCTGAATTGATTTAGTAATGGATAGCTTTTGAAATCAACCAGTTTATCTTTCGATTTAATGGGAATAAATGATGTTGTCTTGAGCTGGAAAATGATTATTCCATCTTGATACCATTGGTAAACATTTTGGGAAAAAAACTGGTTTTGGAAAGAAAGAAAAAGAAGTATTAAAATGATTCTAGGAAGGTGTTTAATTTTATTCATGTGTACGCTTTGTAGAAAGATGAGTAAATATTTTAGCTAACCATTAACATGTTAATGACTGTGGTTTTTTTTTATGGTTGTCTTTATTTAGTAGGAAATTTTATTTTCCATGAGTTCCTATTCAATATTTAAAATTTTATATCATAAAACAGTTAAATGATGTGGCTATAATTCTTATGTGATATATTATCGATTTACTGTTAGAAACAGAACGATTTTAAGAAATTAATAACATTACATATTTAAATTAGGTAGTCAAAAGTGACTCAATTTAGAAAAAAATGTTAAAAATTCAAGAAGTGTTTAACTTAAACTATTTTGGTTTTTTAAATAAAGGAACGTTAGAACATGCTTCACCAAACATTAAAGATTGGACAACTGGAAGCAATTTATTTGTAATTGAAACATATGCAGAAGTTGGGATATGTGATTCACTACAGCCTTTAATTAATACTTTTTTATTAGTGAAATTTGAGGTTTCAAGTGCTTGAATATTGCTGTTAAATAAATACTCTTCTAATTGTTTTGTTGATCCTACATAGGAGAATTTTGCATATGGCTTTAAAGCAATTGAAATTAGCATGTATGCCCAGTTTGGAATTATTGAATCTACACTACAAATAATTGCAACATTTTTATTGGTAAAAATAGACCAATCGTGTTTTTTGATGTTAAGTCGAAATTCTTTTTCTTTTAAAATCTGTTCTTTAAATAACCAATTCTTAATGTCAAAAGCAATAATTTCTTCTTTAGATTTAAATGACTTTAGCTCTAAAGTAATTAGCTGGCTACTAGCAACTTTATTTATTATTTTTTCAGACATCTAATTTTGCGTATTGTCGAAGACCAATGTTCGAAGGGGATTTTTCAATGTTTTGAAGTTGAATGGCATTTGTTTTATTTACAGAATTATTCAGCTGATTTTTATGAAGTTTAACATAGGTTTCAAAACTAATTTCTTTTCTATGCTCAAGTAATGAAAATAAATTTGATTTTTTGATTTTTTCTTTCCATTTAGATTCAATTCTTCCTTCAAAAACTTTAGATTTTGAACCACTTCCATAACTAAAGAAGCCAATCATATCTTCTTCAATATCATTTTTATTCTCAAAGGAAAAATTTAGAAAGCTTAATAAAGACATGAAAATTGATGCTGTATACATGTTTCCAATTTCAGATGATGCTTTTTCTCCTGGTGCTACTTTTTGATCAATAAATGAGTTATACAATTTCGATTTACTAGCCAGCTTATACCATTCACTAGGGTTGTCAAAATTAACTGAACCAATTTCATTTGTTAAATTGTGAATTTGATTGTTTTCTTGAAGCCAGTTTACCCAGTTTTTCACAATCATTCTTCTTCCTTGAAACGCATAGGGAAGGTGGAATAAAAGATGTTTCCAATCTTTTAAAACGTTGACGTTTTTTTGACCTTTAAAATGCTCTAAAGCTTCATGTATTCTATCTTGATAGCATGCGTTTGAATATGGACCATCGAAAACAGGTTCTTCCTTAAAAAGTTCAAAATTAATATTAGAATTTGACCAAAATTCAGAAGGGTTGTTTTTAATTATGTTTTCAGCTTGGGTATCAGAAATTTCTACTTTTAATAATTTCGCTGTTTCTTTTAAAACTTTTAATTTGTTAAAAATCCTTCTAGGTTTAAAAAAATCCCCTTCACTTTTAGTAGCAATGCCCCATATGTTAGAGATTGATATTATACTTGGATTTTCGGTGACTAGCATTGCTACTGCACCAGCACCTTGAGTATATTCACCACCGGATTTGAGCTCGTATTTAGCAAAATCTGAGGCTATTACAACTGCTTTTCTGCCCTTACCATTAGTTACCCAATCTATACTGTTGTGTAAAGCATCAACTGCTCCAACACATGCGAATGTCATGTCTAAAACATCACAATTTTTAAAACATCTTGGACCAAAAGTATTGCTAAGCTGATTTTCTACAGCTTCTAAAGCATATGTAGATGTTGGTTTGGCAGCGTCTAAAGCACTTTCTGTTCCTAAATAGATGCGACCTATTGTTGAAGGGTCTATTTTATTAGCAAAAATTAGCTCAAGAAGAGCGTTAGCAGCAAAGGAGGCAGCATCTTCATTGACATCGGGAAATGCCATTTTGTTAAGACCAAGCCCTTTATTTAATTTAGCAAAAGCAATGTTTCTTTTTTTGGCTAATTTTTCTAAATCTACATACAATGATGGTACATAGAATGAAATTGCATCTATTCCAATTTTTTTCATGATTATATTATAGCATTCCTAAATCTAACTTTGCTTCTTCACTAATCATGTTTTTATCCCATGGGGGGTCAAAAACTATGTGAACTTTTGCTGTTGTAACCTCATAAACATCTCTAACCTTATCTTCAACTTCTTTGGGCATTGATTCTGCTACAGGACAATTAGGTGATGTCAGTGTCATGTCAATATCTACCTTGTTGTTGTCATCTATTTTAACCTCATAAATTAATCCAAGTTCAAAAATATCAACAGGGATTTCAGGATCATAAATTGTTTTAAGAACATTAATTATCTTATTTTCTAAAGAAATTTTGTTTGCTTTTTCTTCCATTGTAGGATTGTTGTTTCTGTCGGAATTACTGACCATTTTGAGTAGTTATTTTTAATTCAAACGCCAATGCATAATTCTTAATTTGTTTTACCATCCCCAGCAAACCATTTGCTCGAGTTGGTGACAAATGTGATTTCAGTCCAATTACATCGATGAAATTTAATTTAGCTTGTAAAATATGTGATGGAGATTGATTATTAAGAACTTTAATAAGTAGTGCGATTATCCCTTTTGTTATTATAGCATCACTATCAGCAGACAATATAATTTTGTTGTCTTTGTATGCTGCATGAAGCCAAACCCTTGATTGACAACCCTTGATTAAAAACTCTTTGGTTTTAAATTCACCATCAATTAATGGAAGATCTTTTCCAAGTTCAATTATGTATTCATATTTTTCCATCCAATCATCAAAAATTGAAAATTCTTCAATGATTTCAGCTTCTAAATCTTCTATAGACATTGTTATTTACGATTAAATC
>Ga0315331_10000505_pt1 | contig 27205 bp, 23 predicted proteins | sample M160m34915metaG_FD_203456 | JGI IMG/M metagenome (GOLD analysis project Ga0315331, IMG submission 203456) | Ammonia-oxidizing marine archaeal communities from Monterey Bay, California, United States - M1 60m 34915 | ecosystem: Environmental > Aquatic > Marine > Intertidal zone | place: USA...
CCGCAGTGCGGAACGGGCCCGCGCATGGCTGATTGAGCTCCACGTCGCGAGGCGGCTGATCGATTCGATCGAGGTGCTCGTCAAGCGGCACCTCGACCCCGCGCAATTCGTAAAGCAGGGGGCCGGTCCCAAGGGCTACCGCCGCCTGGCGCGTCAGCTCTCGGCCGGGGGCGTGAACCCGGTCGACCTCGAGCGACTCGCGAGAGCGGACCATCTCGGGCGCTCGACCGAACACGCGAGCGCCGAGCCCTTCGCCGCGGGCGCGCGTTTTCTCGAGGCCGCGCGGTCGGCGGGCGTCGACCACGGCGTCCGCCCGGATGTGGTTTCGGCGGCGGCATTGATGCGAGGGGGGGTCGAGGCGGGGCCAGAGCTGGGGCGGCTCTTGGCACGTTGTCGAGAGATCCAGGACGAGACGGGCTGGACCGACGAGGCGAGGATTCGGGTACGGGCGCTGGAGGAGCGTCGCGCCCGTGGATCCGGTTAGCGAAGCAGTTGTGCCTTGCGGCGGGGACCCGGCTTTCGCTCGAAGAGCGCGCAGCGCTCACCCGACGAGGCGAGTACCACGTCCGAGGGCAACTCGTTCGACTTGAACTGATAGGCGCGGCAGCCGCGGGGTCGGTCCGACTCCCAGGTGACGAAATAGTGAACACAGTGGAGGCAGTCGGGTCTGTCCTGCTCGGCGGGAGACATGACTCGTGAGCGCCTAGCGAGAGAGCTCTGCCATCAGACTGAAGGTCTCCATCGGACCCAGGGGATCCCCGGTGTATCCGAATTCTCGGTAGAGCGTCGCGACGTTCACCACGATGCGCTCGGAGTCGAGCCAGGCCGAGTAGTCTCCCAATGCGATGTCATGGGCCGCGTCGCGTATCGACAAGCCGGCATCGAATCGCTTCCTCGCCTCGTCACGCACGTAGACGAGATAGTCGCGAACTGCGAGAGCGCCGCGTGGGTCCGTGAGCGGGCCGTGTCCCGGGACGATCACTTCCGGGTCCAGCGCGACGATCTTCTCGCAGGCCGAGATCCAGTTGGCCACGGGTCCCTCCCACATGATCGGGGTGCCCTCGATGAACAAGATGTCGCCCGTGAAGACGGTCCGGGCGGCGGGCACGTGAACGATCACGTCGCCCCGCGTGTGCGCGGGACCGACCTCGATCAACTCGACCTCGTGTCCCCCGACCGTGACGTCGAGCCGCTGGTCGAAAGTTTCAGTCGGTGGCGTGGGCTGGAGACCGTCGAATTCATAGGCACCGAAGGCACGACGGAGGAACGCCCCCGCCGGCCCGAGCTGATCGGCCCCCGCCAACATCCCCGCCATGACCGCCGGCGGCACCTCATGCCACTCTTCGGCGGTCGCGGTGGAGGTGATGATGCGAGCGTCGCCCACGAGCTCGTTGCCGTAGCAGTGGTCGCCGTTGGCATGAGTGTTCACCAGGGTGTCGATCCGCCGGGCCGCAGGGGTCGCGTCCGCCATGGCGTCCAGCATTCGTTGGGTGAGGGGCAGGTCGTAGAGCGTGTCGACCAACAAAGAGGACTCGCCGTTGGAGACGAGTCCCGCGTTGCTGAGGCCCCATGATCCGTCGGGCTGTAGCCACGCATAGAGGCCTCCGCCCAGGTCTTCGAGTCGCGCATCGTTCCTCAAACTCGCACTCCTTTGTCCTCGGATCTGCCGGCGTAGGGTGCCACATGGACACAGGCGCCGCAGGCACTCTAGGCGCAGGGCCGGCTCCGCGTGGCTGGAATCACTCAACATTTGGGCCCGACGACCGATAAGCATCCAGTGACAGAGATTCAGGGGGAGTAATGGCGACGACTTCATTGGCCCGCGTGGCATACCGAGAGGCGGGGCGCGCGACCGTTTGTGAGATTTTGTACGGACCCAACGTCCTGAAGCACGCGGTGATCGACGCCGAAGCGGGCGAGGGCGAAGTGGTGACGTTTTCGGGCATGCCGCTCCCCATCGACTGTCGACCTCCGGCGGGAAGACGTCGCGGCGAGCAGGTCGGAGTCGTCCCGGAGAAATTGATCGACTCCCACGGCGTGTTCGCCTACGCGGGCATCGCCGCCGAGCGCTGCGCGCTTCGGCGGGGTCGTTTCGCGCTGGCCGATGTCGAGGCGGAGATCCAATGGCCCCGTTGGTTCGGCGCGGCACGACGGGGGCGCGAGGAGCTGGCCCGGATCGCGAAGCTGATTGGGCTGGAGCGTCCCGTCGAGGAGTTTTACGTCGAGTATTGCGAGGAGGCCGAGCGCCTGCTCGAGCCGGCCTGGAAGACCGTCGAGGAACTCGCCGAGGCCCTCCTTGAGAAACGCGAGCTGATGGGTCATCACGTGGACCGGCTCGTGCATGGCGAAGAGTTCGTGGAGCGGCCGACGGCGCCCGCCTGATCGGGTTGCCAGATCGGCCTGCCCGGCAGCCCCTTCCGCGCGTGTGACGGCGCCCCTCCGAGGGCCTCGTTGCGCGCGCTCTACGTTGATCGACCGGGTTCGTGGGTTGGACATCGATGCGATGGCGAGTCCACGCCCTCACGACGAGAGCCCGCCCCTCGCCGAAGCGAAGAAAGGGCGGGCTCTACCCCCTCCGTGATCTGGATGGGATCACGGTTCGACGAGACCCGCCCGAATGGCGAAGCGCACGAGACCCGACACTTTGTGGATGTCGAGCTTCTCCATGAGATTGGACCGGTGCGAGTCGATGGTTTTGAGCGATACGCCGAGATCGGCGGCGATCTCCTTCGAAGAGAGTCCCTCCGCGATCAGCTTGAGGACCTCGCGCTCGCGCTCGGTGAGCATCGAGACGCCCGAGGGACCCGCGTCGCCGGGGCGAGCAATCGCGTCCACGACCTGCTGGGTAATCGCGGGCGAGAGGTACGAAGCACCCGAACGCACCGCGTCGATCGCGTTATGGACGTCCTTCGAGGCGGAGTTCTTGACGACGTAGCCCGAGGCGCCTGCTCGAAGCACCTCTTCGACATACGCACGACTTTCGTGCATCGAGAGCACGAGGATCTTGCTCTGACAGCCCGCTTTGCCGAGCTGACGCGTGGCGTCGATGCCCGAGAGCTTGGGCATGTTGATGTCCATCAGGACGATGTCCGGACGCATCTCCATCACGAGCGCGACGGCCTCTTCGCCGTTGCTGGCTTCTCCGATGACGGTGAAGTCCTCACGCGCCTCCAGTAAACGGATGAGTCCTTCTCGTACGATCTTATGATCATCTGCGACCACGATACTAACCATGCTTACCCCCTTGGTCGGGCCCATCGGTGTGGACCCATTGAAATCATCGAATCGGGATAACAATGGTAAGTACCCCGGGTTTTCCGGGTATCGGGCGAAAAGCGCAATTTCTAAGTAGGAAAGCCGAACTCGTCGGGTTAGAAGACCGGTGAGTTCGGGTTTTACCCTAGGCCTGAAGTCCGCACGCGCGCATTCGGTCGTATGCCGCCGCGCGAATCGCCCGAGTGAAGCCCAGGGCGTCTCGGTGCCACTCGCTCCCATCGAAGCCGTAGTAGTGGGCCATCGACAGGCCGAGGCCGCCGCGTTCGAAGCTCGCTTCGGTCTCGCGCCAGTAGTCGCAGGAGACCGCATCGCTTTCCTCCAGGCGGTCGATGCGGCCGGATGCGTCGGAGTCGAAGCGGTCGAGGAAGGTACGGGACACGCGGTCGTGCCAGGCGGTCGAGCCACCATCGGGAAGGCCACCGAGACCTTCGCGTTGGAGCAATCGGGTGGCGGCTTCCTGCCCCGGGCGGGGAGCGATGGCTTCGCGGAGTTCCCCGAGGTCGAAGGGCTCTGGTGCAGCGGCCGCCGTGGGCGGAGCGGGGGACGGCAGGAGGGATCGGGCGAGGTCGGCGCTCGCGGGTGCGGTGGCCTCGGGCCGGGTCGGCGCGAGCTGGGCCCGCATCTCCAAGGTCTCGTCCGGACGGATCCGAACGCTCGTCTCGTAGGCTCGGTAGCCCGCTTTTTCGAGCCGAATCTCGTGGTCCCCGACCGTGAGGCCGAGGGCTCCGGTCCCGGGCGCACCCAGCTTTGCCCCGTCCACGATGAGTTGGTCGGCCTCAACATTGGAGCGGATCACGAGCTGTCCTTCGCCACTGCAGATCGAGGGCGCAAAGCGATAGGTCTGGCCGGCCTCGAAAAAGGTCGAACGAGTCCATCGGTCGGGACAGTCGGGGCGCGAGACCTCGAGGGCGTAGCGCCCCCTTTGGAGTTCGAGCACGGCGTCCTGCGCTGGAAGCTCCGCCCAGACCTTTTCACGATCCGCGTCGAGCACGCGAAGGGTTGCTCCGGCGAGCGGGCCCGTCAGTTCGAGCCGCGCGGCGATGCCGGCAGTGGGGCGTGGAGCCTCGGTCTCAGCGTCCCCGGAGAGTCCGCTCGACCCGAAAAGCCAGATGATCACGGCGGCGGCCGTGCCAAGCAGCGCGCCCATCAGCGGGCGTCGGTCCGTGACCCGGAGGGCTTTGCGGCTACCCCGCGTCGAAACGTACCGCGTGATCGCCTGTTCGAGTTCTGCGATCTCGAGGTCGAGGTCGAGGCCCTCATCCGGGTCGGCGCAGGCGGCGCGCCGGCGTTTCAGCGCGCTGAGAAGCCGCGCGGCAGCCGGGCGCAGCGCAGCGATCGGGGCGTCCTCGGGTAGGCCGAGCACTCGCGCGAGCTGCTGGCGGTCCGGGCCCCGCGTTGCATCAATGCCGTCGGACATGGGTCGAGGCTAGCGCGCACGCTGCGATTCGCCGGAGCGGCTTCCGCCCAGAGGAACTAGTCTCTCCTCTTCGTTGGCGCCCGACCTCGGGCCTTCGCATCTGGAGTGGACAGGGCTATGGAAGGGGCGTGTCCCCATTGCCAGTCGGGGGCGATCGTCCCGACCGACGAGGTCGACGTGCGGCGTTGTGACGCCTGCGGTCGTTCGTCTTTGGCGGGGCCCGCCGCGAGCCACTCCCGGGCCGGCGCGATCCCGCTCCGCCCGATTCTCTCCGGGCGTCGGGGGCGGCGCGCACCGGGAGAGGGGGCGAGCTGGCCGGCCGCGATCGGTGCGGGCGTATTCACCCTGGGCTTCTACGCGATCCTCGCCGCGCTGCCCAGAGCACGTTGGACCGAGCTCTTCCTGGAGCGCGGCTGGGTGCCCTATGTGATTACGCTGGTCTCGGCCTGGGCCCTGCTGTTGCTTTTAGGCCGGGTCGCACGCCTGCGACAGGAGCAAATTGCGCTTCGCCGGGACCTGATTGCCGTCGGCGCCGGCGGACGCCTCGGGCCGGAGGAAGTAGGCGCATGCCTCGAGGAATTGGAGCGTCGGGCGACCGGCTGCGAGGAGACGTTCCTCGTCACTCGGCTCGAGCGCTGTCTACGACATTTCGAGTCGCGCCGAAGGGTGGTCGAATCCGTCGAATATCTGTCGGCCGAGTCCAACGCCGATGAAGGACGCGTCGACGCGAGCTACGCGCTCGTGCGCGTCTTCGTGTGGGCGGTGCCGACGCTGGGCTTCATCGGGACGGTGCTGGGGATCGCCGCGGCCGTCGGGGGGTTTTCGGAGACGCTGGGCGCAGCGGCCTCGCTCGAGGGCATGAAGGAGTCGATCGGAGCCGTCACCGGGGGCCTCGGCGTCGCTTTCGACACGACCCTGCTCGCTCTGGTGATGAGTATCCTGATCATGTTTCCCGCCAGCGCGGTCCAGCGGCGCGAGGAGACCCTGCTTGGGGAGGTCGATGATTATTGCGCGGAGCTGTTCGTACGCCGATTACGTGACGAGCCTGATCAAGAGGTCGATGAGGCCACGATCGAGGCGCTCGTCCAACGCGTCGCCGCGGCCGTCGTGGCGACGGAGTCTGGCGGCCCGTAAGCGATGGCGCGGCGGGACTCGATCGCATCATCGCTCTTCCCATTTCTGAGCGTATTGGCCTGCACGATTGGCGTGCTCGTCGTCCTCCTCGCGGTGATGTCGCTCGCCTCGGTGAGCGTGACAGAGGAAGCGCGGGAATCGTGGCAGGAGCGCGATCGTGAACGTGCCCAGGAGCGTGCACGGCTCGAGGCGTCCAAGCGGGAGGTCGCGGCGGCAGAGGCGAGTTGGGCGGCGCTGGACCAAGCACTCGACGCACGGGGCGCCGCAACCGGGGGCAGCGCCTTCGAGATCCGTCGCTGGCTGGCCCAGACCCGCCGGCAAGCCGAGGCCAGCGCCCGGGTCGAGCAACTGGAGGCGGAGCTCACGGAGCTCGAACGCGAGCAAGGCGAGGTCGAGACGACGATCGCGGTCCTCGAATCCCGATGGGAGACCCTCCCTATCCTGATCGACCCGACGGGACTCTCGCGGCGCTGGAAGCCCTGGTTCGTGGCGTGTGAGCGCGAGGGGGTGACGGCCTATCGGGTACGCGACGGCCACGAACATTTCGTCTCCGAGGACTCGATCCAGATGCAGGGCGAGCTGGGCCGATACCTCCGAAGGTTACTCGCAGAGCCCGGCGCGCTGCTGGTCCTGTTGGTGCGGCCCGATGGTCTTGGCGTCGCGGGGAGGTTGGCTCGGCTGGCCAAGGGCGTGGGGATTCGCGTCGCACGCTTGCCGCTGCCCGGATCGGGGGAACTCGACTGGAGCCTGATGCGCCGCGCCGAAGGGCGCGCAGCGGAGGGCGGTTGAGATGGCTCGGCGCACGCGCCGCATCTTGCCGGACAACCTGGACCCGCTGGTCGACACTCTGGCAAATGTGGTGGGGATCCTGGTGATCGTGATCGCGCTGACCCGGATCGAGCTCGGTGACGCACTCGGCCGCGTCGCGCAGCTCGAACGGACCGGAATCCGGAGTGACCTGGAGCACGCGCGCTCGATGCCCGAAGGAGAGACGAAACTCGCGCGGCGAGCCGCCAGGCTGCGCTCCCGGGCGGAGGGGGAGGAAGGTGCGGCGGGCGCGGTGGCCGAAGAGCTGACGAAAATGATCGCGGAGCTGCCGGAGCTCGCCGGGGAGCCGGGTCGGGACGAAGACGCGGATGCGTTGGCGAGGCAAATCGAGCGGACGCAGGACGAGAGCGCCGCGCGGCAGGCGCACGGCCGGTTCCTGGAGGCGGTGCCGGCGCGCCTGGTCGCGCGCCTGCCCGATCCGCGAATCGAGCGGGGCTACGAGTCGTGGATCCTCGTCCGGTATGGACGGGTCTTCCTCCTGGATCGGGAGCGGCTCTACGAAGAGGGAACGGAAGCCATCGCACGTCTGCTCAACGACGCCATCACGCGCGGGGTCAGGCCGGACGAGTACGAATCTGCGGCGCTCTATCTACGCAAGCATCCGGCGGGTACGGATGGATTCCGCTGGCTACTGAAAACGCAGCCCTCTTTGCGGGTGGTGCTGGGTTGGCCGGATCCAGGCCGGGGTGTGAGCCCCGAGGCCCTGGCGCGCCACCCCGCGTGGCGGGCCTGGCTCGCGCGCCGCTCTCCGGAGCGAGATTTCATCCGCTTCCACGTCTGGAACGACAGTTTCGAGGCCTACCTCCAGGTGCGCCAGCTGGTCGAGGCGGCTCATTTTCGCGCGGGATGGAAGGGCTACGAGGCGGATCAGGAGTACGAGACGGGCCTGCGCTTCGGCCCCAAGCCGCCACGAGAGCGCGACGTCGAAGTCGATTGACTGGCCGGGCTAGGCAGTCCTGGCAAAAGCGTTTATAAAAAGAGATCCGCAGAATTGAATGGGGTAGGGCGGCGCGCGATGGGGACCGATCGGGGAGAGGAAAAGAAGGAAGCGCTCGACGAGATCATCGTCGAGGAGCTGGACGCGCTCGCCGGCGTTTCGGTCAAGCTCAGCGAGATCCCGCCGACACGGACGGCGAGCGAGACGCCCATCGTGCGAGAACTCGAGCGACTGCGCGAGCGGCTGCTTTCTGGCGACGAGAACAAGGACCTTTCGGCGCTCACAGAGCAATATCACAATCAATCGGCGATCCTGAACCAGCTCCGGCGAGCCGGGCAATCCGTCCAGGTCGACCCGAGCTCACCCTATTTTGCGCACCTTCGACTGGAAGAAGAAGGGCGTCGCCGGGATCTTTTTCTCGGGCGCACGACCTGTCTGGACAAGGGCGTGCGGATCGTCGATTGGCGCGACGCACCGATCAGCAAGATCTTCTACAGCTACCGCCAGGGGGAGGAGTTCGACGAGGAGATTTCGGGACGTGAGCGGTCGGGTTCGGTGCTCGCGCGGAGGATGGTGAGGATCCGCGCGGGGGAACTCGAGCGCATCCAGGCGCCGGAGGGAGATTTTAGCCGCGACGAAACCGACCCGCTGGGTTGGCGACGTGCCGCGCTGGGGGTTCCGAAGCTGTCCGGGGGAGAGGCGGCGGCCCTGCGCTTCGACGGGGGGGACTCGGAGGAGGCCTCCGTTCGCCGCATGGGCGAGAGCCGCGATGGGACAGCGTTGCGGGCGGACAAACGTCTACCTGAGATCACGAGCTTGATCGACCCGACCCAATTCGACCTGATCACTCGACCCGCGGCCGGATACCTCGTGATCCGGGGCAGCGCCGGATCGGGCAAGACCACCGTCGCGCTCCACCGCATCGCCTACCTGGCCTTCGCGGATCCGAGGATCGACGGGCCGGATACGCTGGTCGTCGTCTTCTCGAAGGCTCTGGCGCGTTACGTCGCGCATGTGCTGCCCTCCCTCGGACTCGGGGCCGTGCGCATCCGGACCTACCGGGATTGGATCCGCGAGGAATGTCGACGTCATTTCCCCGACCTCCCCGCGTCGCCGCGGGACGACACGCCCGCGCTGGTCCAACGCATCAAGCTCCACTCGGCCATGGATCACGCCCTGGAACGCCAACGTGACCGGGTCCTGGGTCCACGCTCGATGGAGCAGGCCTTCGACGACTGGGCGAGCGTCCTGACCCAACGCCCGCTGTTGGCGGAAGTCTTCGCCGAGCGTGCGCCCGGGCAGTTCAGCGAACGGGATCTGGATCGCTTCGTGGCTTGGAATCGTCGCCGGTTGGAGGCACTCAGCGCATACCGCGCCGGGGACGAGGAGAGCGACGCCGGGCTCGATCCCGAGGACGACGCGCTCTTGCTTCGGGCCTGGCAGCAGCGGGTCGGGCCGCTGCTCACGCGATCGCGACGGCCGCTGCGCTTCCGGCACGCGGTGATCGACGAGGTGCAGGATTTCGCACCGATCGAGGTTCGCGTGCTGCTCGGCTGCCTCGATTCGCAGGCGAGTATCACCCTCGCTGGCGACACTCAACAACACGTGATGCAGCACGCAGGGTTTACCTCCTGGGCCGGCTTTTTTCAGGAACTCGGGCTGGAGGGAGCCGAGGTCGAGACGCTGCGTGTCAGCTATCGATCGTCCGAGGAAGTGATGCGTTTCGCGACCTCCCTACTGGGCGACCTCTATGAGGATGAGGAGGTGGTGACGACGCGATCGGGCCCGCCCGTGGAGCTCTTCCGGTGGACTGACCGAGGGGCCTGCGTCGCATTTCTGTCCGACGTGTTGCGCGAACTCATGACGGCAGAGCCGCTGGCCTCGGTTGCGGTGCTCACGCCCAGCCCGGCCGCGAGCGACGTTTACTTCGAGGGGCTGGTACGGGCCGAATTGCCGCGACTGCGCCGCATCCGGGACGGGGAGTTCCCCTTTGAAGCGGGCATCGAGGTCACCGAGGTCGAGCAGGTGAAGGGACTCGAATTCGACTACGTCGTGGTCCTGGACGCCGATGCACAAAGCTATCCCGACACACCGGCCGCACGGCGTCTGCTGCACGTGGCGGCCACGCGGGCCGTTCACCAACTATGGATGATGAGCGTGGGGACGCCCTCTCCCCTACTGGCCGATATCGACGCGCGCTGAGCGCGTATCTGCCCGCGGCGAGACGGGACAGGCGTGCAGAGCCTCGGCTTCAGCGCAGAGACCTTCGCGCGCGCGGCGGACCGGAATCTGCAACACTCTGCGGTCCGTTGGCGACCGAACCGCAAGCGGGCCCAGGAGAGATTCGTTGAACCTTCGTTTTCGCCGTGGCGACCGAGTCCGCATCATCAATTCGAATCACGAGTACACGGGCTGTCGTGGGACGATCGCCGATGCTCCGAGCGATCCCGCGAGCGGCGTGGCCCAGCTCGGGCATCATGTCGCGGTCGATGGCGAGAACGGGCTCACGCGGCCCTTTCTGGTGTCGGACCTCGAGCCGCTGCGCGCGCTGCGCGCGGGACGCCGGAGATCGACGGGGGCCTCCGAGCCGCTCGAAGCCCGCCCCGTGCGTGATTAGTTCGGGCGTGACGAGTGTGTGGCTGGCGAGGCGTTTGGCCGGGGTCTCGAGGCCGGCCCGGCGCTCAGCGTGCTGGGGGCCGGACCAGGCATGATCGACCAGATCCTGCTCCAGCCAACCGGCCCGGGTCTGCATGAGTGCACGGATCGGGTCCAAGCCGTGGTCGCCCGCGCGGGGGGCCGCGATGGCGTCTGCACGCTGCTAGTGCAGCACACCTCGGCGAGCCTGCTGATCCAGGAAAATGCGGACCCCTCGGCGCGGCGAGATCTGGAGCGCTGGTTGGCGCGGCTGGTACCCGAGGGCGACGCACTCTTCACGCATACGCAGGAGGGGCCGGACGACATGCCCGCGCACGTGCGCGCGGCGCTCACGGCGACGTCGCTTTCCATCCCCGTCATCGAGGGGCGGCTTGCGCTCGGCACCTGGCAGGGCGTCTTTCTGTGGGAACATCGTCGGCGAGCCTCGACCCGGACGATCGTGGCACACGTATTGGTCGATTGAGCCTGACGGGTGGGATTCAGGAGGGCTCCATCGAAGGGTCGTCCCCTCCCGCGTCTTCCAGGACACGGACCTCCACCTGCTCGCGACGTCGGTCGATATGCTCGCGCAGCGCCTTACGCGAGGTCTCTTCGATCCAGTCCTCGAAAACCCGCGAGCGCACCTCCTCTAGGGCCGGAATGCGACTCTCGATACGGCGGTCGAGCCAGACGAGATGTTGGCCAAAAGCCGATTCCACGGGGCCGATCCACTCTCCGGTCGGGACCTCCGAGACACCATTGGCGAAGACGGGGCCCAGCCGCGCGACGATCCGGTTGGGGGTCGCCCCGCGCAGGCGGTGACCGGCAAGGAAGGGGTCACCGAGTGCAATCGCCGAGGCGGGGTCGAGCCCCTCGGCGCGAAGGCGTTCGCCGAGGCCGCGCGCATCCGAGAGCGTCTGTCCTCCTCGCTTATCGCGAGAGAGATAGACGTGTTGAAGGTCGAGCAGGGCGGGCTCACGCCACTGCTCTCGGGTCTTCGCGTAATGCGCTTCGAGGATCTCCTCGCTCGGGGCGCTGGCCCGGACACCCGCCCGCAGAATGGCCTGGACGCGGTCGATGAGCCGGCGCTGCACGACGGTGTCGCTGCGGTCCATGCCGAGCTCGACCGCGCGCTGTACGAGATCGGCTTCGCTCGTCTCCGATTCGCCCTCGAGGAAACGCATGTTCAGCACGAGGCGCTGGCGCACGACGGAGTCCACCTCGTGGAGCCCCAGCGCGAAGGCTTGCTCGAGCCAGAGCGCGTTGTCCACGACCTGCCTTTCGATGGCGGCGGCCTCCGTCTCGCTCGGCGGGCGACCCATCTGCTGGCGGTAGGCCGCGAGCCGCTCTTCGATCTCGCTGCGCCGGACTTCGACGATCGTCTGCGCGGGTTCCGGGCGGCGAGCCGCCTGGAGCGCGAAGAGCAGGCCTCCGATGAGCAGAAAATGGAGCAGCGGGGAACGGAGCAAGCCGGGTCCTCGGGTGATCGGCGGCGGGGCCGGAGGGAGGGGTGGATCAGACCGCTCGGAGGCTATCGTAATCCGATGACCGCATCCCGACCCGACGACTCGGCCGACACCAGCGGTGCGAACCGCGCGCTGATCGACCGCTACTTCGAGATGGTGACGAGTGGAGACCCCGAGGTGGCCTCGCTCTTCGGCGAGGACGTCGTCTGGTGGACCCCGCCGAGTTCGCCGATGGCGGGCCCCTTCGAGGGCAAGGAGGCGGTTCTCGGCCTGATGGCGGGAGGCGTGGGGCTCTACCATCCCGACCACCCCCTGGACGTGTGCCAGGAGGCGAGCGCGGCGTCCGGGGAGCACGTCTTCGTCCAGATGACGATGCGGGCGCGGACGGGTCAGGATGCAGCCTACGAGAACCGGTACGTCTTCGTCTTCCGGATTCAAGGCGGTCGTATCGTGGAGGTCCACGAGCATCTAGACACGCTCTACGCCCAGCGGCTGCTCTTCGATCCGGTCGGTCAGCGCTCGCCGCTCGAGCGCTGAGGCGGGCCTCGATCCCCCCGCCTTTGGCGCTCGCGCTCGGGCGCGGCCGTTCTAGAATCAGGGGCCGCGCGGGTGTGCTTCACCCATGCATTTTTCTCTCTTCTTTCGCTTCGCCGAGGTCCTTTCGAACGATGTCCTACTCGACCCGCCTCCGACTCCTGCCCATGATCGTGCTGCTCGGCCTCGGCGGCCTGCTCGGCTGCGGGGGCGACGAGACGCGCTCCATCGCGACCCAGCAGACGGCGGGCTGGCCGATCTACGGCGGCGACGCCGGGGGCCAGCGCCACTCGGTGCTCGATCAGATCACGCCGGCCAATGTCGACGAGCTCGAGGTGGCCTGGACCTATCACCACGGGGACATCATCACGACGGGCGGCTACGACGCGGCCTCGCACGGCGGGAGCCCCGCGTCGACGACCTTTCAGAACACGCCGATCTTGCGCGGTGACACGCTGTATATCTGCTCACCCTTCAACAAGGTGATCGCGCTGGACGCCCAGACCGGCGAGGAGCGCTGGAAATACGATCCCGGCGTCGATCTCGACGGGATGTATCTGCTGAATTGTCGCGGCGTGAGTGCGTGGGAAGACTCCCGCGCCGAGCCCGGCGAGCGCTGCGCGGCGCGGATCTTCACGGGCACGATCGACGGCCGTTTGATCGCGCTGGACGCCGACACGGGACGACCCTGCGACGAGTTTGGCGAGGGCGGCACGGTCGATCTGACCGAGGGGCTCGGCGAGGTCGGGCCGGGTGAATACGGCGTGACGTCGCCCCCGGTGGTCCTGGGCGACCGGATCGTGACCGGCTCCATGGTCCTCGATAACCGACGCGTCGACGCGCCGAGCGGCGTCGTGCGGGCCTATTCGGCGCGCACGGGCAAGCGCCTCTGGGCCTGGAACGCGCTGGTCCCGGGGACCGAGACCCACCAGGAGGGCGAGTTCCGCCGCGGCACCTCGAACGCCTGGACCGCGCTCTCCGCCGACCCCGAGCGCAATCTGGTCTTCGTACCGACCGGCAATACCTCGCCCGATTATTTCGGGGGCCACCGCGACGGCCTCGACTACTACTCGAGCTCGATCATCGCGCTCGACGGTGACTCGGGCGAGGTCGTCTGGAATTTCCAGACCGTGCATCACGACGTCTGGGATTACGATATCGGCGCCCAGCCCGTGCTCTTCGACTTTCCGACCGAGGGGGGTACGAAGCCGGGCGTAATCGCCGCGACCAAGATGGGCCATCTCTTCTTTCTGGATCGGCTGACCGGCGAGCCGCTGCTGCCGGTCGAGGAGCGCCGGGTACCCGGACGCGCCGTGCCCGGCGAGTCGGCGCTCTCGCCGACCCAGCCCTTCCCGATCAAGCCCCCGCCGCTGCATCCCGCGGAGCTACGCCCCGAGGACGCTTTCGGTTTCACGCCGTGGGAGAAGTCGGCCTGTCGCAAAATCATCGAGGAGGCCCGCTCCGAGGGCATCTTCACGCCGCCGAGCACGCAGGGGACGATCCAGTATCCGGGCATGGTGGGCGGTCTCAACTGGGGCAGCCTCTCGGTCGACGCCGGGCGCGAGCTGCTCGTCGTGAACACGCAGCGCATCGCCACCTATATCCGGATGGTCCCCCGAGCCGAGTTCGATGCCATGGTCGAAGCGAACGACGGCGAGGCGCCCGCCTTCGGCTTCGAGCCACAAGCAGGCACGCCCTACGCGCTGGAGCGCTACCCCTTGCTCTCCCCCTGGCTCGGCGCGCCCTGCAACCCCCCGCCGTGGGGCACGCTGGTGGCCGTCGACCTCTCGACGGGCGACATCGCCTGGGAGGTCCCCCTCGGCAACACGCGCGACCTTGCACCCTGGCCGATCTGGCTCTTTCTGGGCGAGATGGGGGTCCCGAACCTGGGCGGACCGATCACGACCGCCAGCGGACTCACCTTCATCGGCGCGACCACCGACGCCTATGTCCGTGCCTTCGCGACCGAGACCGGCGAGCTGCTCTGGAAGGCGCGGCTGCCGACGAGCGCCCAGGCCACGCCCATGACCTACCGACTCGATCCCGACGGCAAGCAATTCGTCGTGATCGCGGCGGGCGGACATATGTTGCTCGGCACCAAGGCCGGCGACGCCCTGGTCGCCTACGCACTCCCTGACTGAGTTCAGCCTGGCTGAGCGTGAGCGCGGACCGCGCGAAGACTTCCCAATGGAGGGCAGGGCGGCCTCAGCGCAGGCCCCCCTTGTCGAGCAGCTGAGCCAGCGCGGTCGCCGCCGGGTTCTCGCGCCAGATCGTCTGGTCGGCGGGAAGATGCCCGCGCGCGACCATGCGGTTCATCACGCGCACGACGATCGCGGAGTAGCGCATGCCGCCGAGGACCTCGTAGTAGTACGTGTCGGGCACGGGGAGGCCCGCCAGCTCGGCGTACATCTCCCGTGACTCCTGTCGGGTGGGCTCGCCGTCGGGTCGGTCCTTGCCGATCGCCTCGTGCATCGTGCGATCGAAGAGCATCCACCAGCCGACGTCGATCTCCTTGGGCGCGACGGCGATATTCTCGAAATCCGTGATGGCGAGGACCTCGTGGTCGCGGAAGATGATGTTGCCCGGCCGGGAGTCGCCCCAGCTGAGTGCGGGCGGCAGGTCCGTCGGCAGGTGCTTGCGCAGCCAGGCCACCCCGATGTCGAAATCCGGGTGTTCGCGGTCGCCGAGCTCGCGCCGCATATAGGACTCCCAGACGTCGATCTGACGCTCGACCGTGGGCGCCTCGCCCGGCGCGACGAGCCACTCGAAACCGTCCTCCTTCCAATCGACCGTGTGGAAATCGACCATCATCTGCATCGCGCGGCGATAGATCTTGCGACGGTCATCGGGGGACGCCTCGGCGAAGAAGCCTTCCTCCATGTAGGCCGGATCCTCCGTCATCACCTCGCCCTGGGCGAAGGCCATCACGAAGAAGGGCTGGCCCAGGACCGAGGCATCGGGTTCGTAGCCGAGCGGCTTGGCGAGGGGAACCTTGCCCGACTTCTCGAGCAGCTCCATCGAGCGGTATTGAATCTCGATCTCGACGTCGAGACCCGGCGCCTGCTGGGGATAGACCGCGGGCTCGGGGTTCTCGATTCGGAGGCAGACCTTGTCTTCGACCGGGATGCCGTCGCGCTCGTAGGTCAGCGGCACGAAGACCGTCTTGGCCGAGAAGCCGGATTTGGGTAGCTCGAACTCGCCGACCTCGAGCTTCGATACGTCGCTCCAGCGCGTGGCGAGCCAGTCGCGGAAGGGCACCCGCAGCGCCTCGTCTTCGTTCTCTTCGCTCATCAATCTTCTCCTCGGGGCAGGCCCTCGCCGGCCAGGAAGCCGCCGTCGGCGACGAACTCCGAGCCCGTCGAAAAGGCGCTCTCATCCGAGGCCAGGAAGAGGGCCATCCGAGCGATGTCCTCCGGCGTTCCCGTTCGGCCGAGCGGCACGCGGCGCGCCGAGTAGCGATCGAGCGATGCGCGGGACTCCTCGTTCGGGTTCGGGTTGCCCAGGCTCGTGTGCACGAAGCCCGGGTGGATCGAGTTGACGCGGATGCCGAGCGGCGCGAGCTCGAGGGCCGCCGTCTTGGTCATGCCGCGCACGGCCCATTTACTCGCCACGTAGGCGAAGACGAGGTCCATGCCGATCATGCCGTCGATCGAAGAGATGTTGATCATCGAGCCGCCGCCCGCGGCCTCCATGGCGGGCGTCGCGCTCTTCATGCCGAGAAAGACGCCGGTCTGGTTCACCTCGGTCACGATTCGATAATGCTCGAGCGAGAGGTCCCGCATCATCGAGGGGATCACGGTCCCGGCGTTGTTGACGAGCACGTCGACCTTGCCGAAGGCCTCCGTCGCCGCGGCGACCGCCGCTTGCCAATCCGCCTCCTGGGTCACGTCGAGATGGCAATAGAGCGCCCCCTCTCCGATCTCCCCGGCCAGCGCTTGCCCCTCGTCGTCCACGATGTCGCCGAGGACGACCTTCGCGCCCTCCGCCGCGAACAAGCGGGCCTCCGCGTTGCCCATGCCCCGCGCCGCGCCGCTGATCAGCGCGACCTTGCCTTCGAGTCTACCCATGTCGTCTTCCGTTTCCTTCTTGGCTCGCCCGCGCGGGGCGGCCCGGATTCTCGCATAGGCGGGTCGGCGTGTGCAGTGGGCTGCGAGCGATCGGCGCCGAGGGGGGGAGTGGTCTAGATTGCGTCGCTGGTCTCGTGGGAAAGAGGGCGCTTCATGCGCGAGGGGAGATCCGTTCCATGATCGTCGCAGAGGCGCCGCTCAATTATCTGGCGGAGGGAATCCCGAGTTCCCTGCATCGGACGGGCGGGCCGAAAATGCGTCGGGATCATTCGGGAAGCGACTCGCGGCTCGAGGGCGTCGAGATCGCACGGCCCCCGGTCTCGATCCATGACGGGCGCGAGGCTGCGGCGCGCTGCACGCTCGACCAGCACGGCTTCGCGCTCGAGGACGCGCGTCTCGACGACACGGAGCTCGACTTTCTGGCTTCGGAGGAGGTCGTGAGCCGCTACTACGCGGACTGTGCGGAGCGCGTGCGGGTGGCGACGGGTGCGGGCCGCGTCTACGCCTTCGACCACAACGTGCGGAGCGCGGGCGGCAAGCGCGCGCAGCGGCGCCTCGCGCAGGGACAGAAGGTCCAGGCGCCCGCCCACATGGTCCACGGCGACTACACGTTGACGAGCGCGGTGCAGCGCCTCCGGGATCTCACGTGTCCGCCGACCGCGAACGACACCTACGGCCCCTTGCTCGACGGGCGCGAGACGCTCGTGTCGATCGACGAGGCGCAGGCCGCGACGGCGGCGACGGGGCGGTTCGCGCTGATCAACGTCTGGCGCAACATCGACGTCGCGCCGGTCCGTTCGGACCCCCTCGTGTTGTGCGCCGCGCAGAGCGTGGAGCCCGAGGATCTCGTCGTCTTCGAGATCCACTACGCGGATCGCGTCGGTGAGAATTATTGGGCCAAGCACGCCGACCGCCACGCCTGGTACACGTTTCCCGAGATGGAGCGCGAAGAGGCCCTGCTGATCAAACAATGGGACAGCGCGGGTCCGCTCGCGCGCTCGAACGGGGCGGCCGGCGACGCCTCGGAGCTGGACTCCCCGTGTACGTTCTCGTTCCATTCGGCGTTCACGGACCCGCGCACGACGGCGTCCGACCCGGATCGCTGGAGCTGCGAAGTGCGCTGCCTGGCGCTGTGGATTTGAGTCGGCCGGCGGCGGCGCGATCGGGCTCCCTGGCGGTCTTGCTGGCGCTCTTCCTCGTCGCCCTCGCCGTGTTTCTCTTTGTGGGCCGGAAGTCGACCACGCGGCTCGCCTTCTCGCTGGCGCTCGAGCGGTCGATCGAAGCGGACGCGGCGGCCAAGGGAGCGGGGGCCGCCCCGAGCGCGCCCGACGGCAAGCTCTCCTTCGATCGCGGCGAAGGTTTCCGGCCCCAGGACTCGCTCCGGTTTGCGTATACGGAGAAGACGCTGCGGGGGGAATTCGATCGCTACGAACTCGAGTTGCCCACGCGGCACGCGGTGGGGGGCGTCCGCGTCGATCTCGGTCGGGCCGCCCGCGACTTCCTGATCCGCGACGTCCAGGTCTCGAAATATCTGCCTGGCCGGATCGTTCTGCGAGCGGAGGCCCAGGACCTGAACCGCCCGGTGCCGACGGTCGAGGGCGAGGAAGAGGGCGGGACGCTGCGGCTGGCGGCGGGGGCCGACCCCTCGGCCGTGCTCTCGAGCCGATTGACGCGGCACACGTCGTATCTGCGTTATCTGCCCCTCGTCGTCGTGCTCGCGCACGCGATGCTCTGGGCGCTCGGCGGCAAGGGTCGCACCCGCGCGGACCCGGGACGGCTCGTCGACGGGCTTCGCCGCGGCGCCTGGGCCGGCCTGGTCGTGAGCGGGAGCGTCGTCGTGCTGGCCAAGAGCCTGGCGCTCGCGACCGGCCCGCTGCGTTTCGCCGCGACGCGCGCGGGCCCGGCGGACATGGCGAGCGCCTACGCCTCGGATCTCTTCTGGGTGGCGCTCGCCGGGCTCTGGGTGCACGCGAGCTTTCGGCTCGATGGCCTGACCTCCGTCCGTGTGCGCCGCGGCGTGGGGACGCTCGCGGCGACGGGGAACGCCTGCGTGATCCTGGCGGCCGCGCTCTTCGTCGTCTTCCAGGTGGGCTCCGCCTATGTCTTTCATGAATGGGGCGCCTTTCTCGAGCGCGACGACCTCGAGTTGATCGGGCGCTCGGTCGCGGTCGACAGCGTGGTGCATTACCTGACGCGATGGGCCGGGGCGCTGGCCGCGTTGACCGTCGGTGGCGCGGCCTTCGCCGTCGTCTGCCTCGCACGGCGAGTGGCGCCGCCGCGACCTCGCCGTTGGATCGCCGTCGGCTCTGGTCTGGGCATCGCGCTCTCGGCCTTCGCGGCGCCCGCGCTGGTCGATTCGGAGGCGATCGGGCGGGCGGCCACGACGCCGCTGCTCTCCGCCTTTCGCAGTCAGTCGGGGGTCACCTGGGATCTCGGCGCGCGCGGACCCGGAGCAGGCGGGTCGTTCGCGTTACCGCCCGGGCGCGCAGTCCCGGCCCAATGGCGGGACCTGGCGGGTGCGGCGGCCGGCGATGACCTGATCGTGGTCGTGCTCGAGTCCGTGCGCCGCGCGAACGTCTCGCTCTACGGCTACGAGCGGGCCACGACCCCCGAGCTCGACGCCATGGCCGAACGCGCCCTCGTCTTCGACCGGGCTTACGCCTCCCAGCCGCGCAGCGCCAAGACCCTCGCGTCCCTGGCGCTCGGGATCTATCCCGATCCCCGGCTCGAAGCGATCAGCTGGAACGCGCATCGGGTCCGCGACCGGCCCAACCTCTTCTCGCGGCTGCGTCGCGCGGGCTACGACCTTTATTTCGGGATCACCTTCGACCAGAAGATCGATCGCTTCGGCGCCTTCATCGACGCGCTCTGGGACGCGCCGTCCGCCGCCGAGGCGCCCCACGTGGTCGAACTCTCGGACCTGCTTCGTCGCTATGGCGATCGGGCCAAGCCGGGCGACAGCATCGGGGACGACAGCGTGCTCGTGGAGGATTTTCTGGCCTGGTACGCAGACCAGGAAGGGCCGGTCGTGAGCCTGCTCTGGTTCGCCGGCGGGCATCATCCCTACAAGGCCGCCCATCGGCCCTTCGAGGCCGCCGGCACGGACGATCTGGTCACGGGCTACGACAACTGCATCTACTCGTCGGACCGCGCGATCGGCCTGCTTCGGCGGGAGCTCGCCAAGAGCGGAAAACGAGCGCTCACCCTGGTGCTCGGGGATCACGGCGAAGCCTTCGAGGAGCATCCCGGCGACAGTCTGCACGGGCGCTACCTCTACGACGGGTCCGTGCGGGTGCCCTTCGTGATCCACGCGCCCCACCTGATCCCGGCGCGTCGCGACGTCCCGGGCCGCTTCAGCATGAAGGACGTCCCGACGACGCTCTTCTACTTGTTGGGCCTCGACCCGGAGCTGCGCCAATCGCGCAATATCTTTGCGCGTCGGCCGGAGGATCCGATCTATCTGAGCACGGTCTATGGCGACTACAAGCTCGGGCTCGTCGAGGACGAGCGTAAATGGGTCTATTGGCCGCGGCGCAGCCTCAGCTACCTCTTCGACCTCGAACGCGACCCCGGCGAGTTCGTCAACCAGATCGGCGAGGTCGACGGCGACGAGGTCCTCGCCCGCCAACGGGATCTGCTCGCCTGGTACGCGAGTCAGATCGACTACGTGGAGAGCGAGTTCGCGAGGTGACGAAAAGGAAAGGGACGAGCGATCCCGGCCCCGCTGTCTGATCACGTGCTTCGTGTAGGCGGTCCGCTCACTGGTATGCGCGGGTTCCCGCCTCGCGCACCGAGCCGCCGACCTCGGCGGTGCCGTCGGGGCCCGGTCGGGCATGCAGGCGGCACGCCTCGCCCTGGGTGATGCGGAGTGCGCGCCCGAGCCGTCGGGGGCCGTGAAGAAGTTCAGCGTGTGGAGCGGGGTCAGGGCGACTCCAGGATTCTGAGGCCCGGTGCCCGAAAGGGCCGCGCCAGGCGTTCGGGGACTGCTGGGACAGGGCCGTGAGAGGATCCCTCGCATCGGCTTGCGTTACTCGGGAACATGCCATTCCGGAATCTCGGATCGAAGCCAAGTGTCGCGTCCCTCGTCCAGGGCGTCATCGACCTCGGGTGTGCAGCCCTTCCCCGCTTCCCAGTCCAGCAGAGTGGCTGACACCCGAGCCGCGCTCATGCGTAGCAGTACGCTGCCATGCCGACCCTGGTAATGCACCTCGACGATTCCATTGCCCGACAGGACCTGTCGCCTGAGCCTCGCGGCTGAGCGGGCCACCATGTAGGCAATCCCACGTTGGCCCCGGATCTCCAGATCGAAGGGAGCGTTCTGACCCACTTTGATCGCTGCGTAGCCATCACGATCCGCGGCGATCGGAAGGAAACCCGAAGGCGAGAGGGTGTACAGAGCGTTGCCCTCGACGCATCGCGCGACAAAGGCGAGGCCGTTCATCCCCTCCTTCTTGTGTGCGAGCAGCAAAGTAGACCCTGTCGGGTGTCCCGACGCGTCGTTCTCTGGGACCTCCATGAGGGTCGCCGCGCTCGCACCGCCCGTTGCTGCGGTCAGGATCGCGGCCAAGCCGAGGAGGGTTGAGGTCCTCAAGGGGGTCGTGTTTGCCCCTTTCGTGGCCTCCCGGTCCGGGCAACGACGTGATCGGACGCGCGCGACCCCAAGCAGTCCGAGTCCCATCAAGAGCGGGGCAAAGCGGTCAGGAACGAAGGGCAGGGGAACGGCCGGCGTCGTTTCGTCCCCGGTCGGCGGCTCGACCGATGTCGCGGCCAAACCAAAGAGGGTGAGAGCGAGGAGCAGGGAAAGAGCGAGAGCGCGCATGGGGTCCTCCGTTTGGAGCGCGGGCGGAGGATGCGACGGAAGCGGGATTGGCTCCTCCGGAGAATTCCCGAAACTGAACGCGCAGTTTGCTCTCGGTCGGCGAGGGATTTGGTCTACCGCAAGGCACTCGAGGCGACCGCGTCTCGCGCCCGAGCGTGCTCCTCGTCGGGGTCCGCTTCTTCCGTGTAGGCGCGGTCTATGCGGCCATCCAGCGTGCTCAGGGCTCGAGTACGACCTTGAGCGAGGGGGCGTCGGAGCGGACGAGGTCGAAGGCCTCGCGGGCGCCGTCGAGGGGGAAGCGATGGGTGATGATCGAGTCGGCGATCTCGGGGCGCTGGGCGAGCAGGGTGGCGGCGGCGTCCGCGTCGCGACCGGTGGCGTGATGGCCGTAGTAGGTGCCCCAGATGACAGTGAGCTCCTTGGCGACGAAGGGCAGCACCTTGAAATTCTTGAACTCGGTGTAGTAGCCCGCGACCATCAGGACCGTGCCCCCCGGCGCTGCGCGCTCCGCCGCCGCGGCGATCGAGGCCTCGGAGCCGTCGCCCTCGATCACGACGTCGTAGAGCCCGTCGGGACGGGTGCCGAGGCCCATCCGTTCGGCCGCGGCGAGGGCGTGCTCCGCCGTGTCCTCGACGGCGACCTCGCAGCCGCGGTAGCGCGCGCCCACGCCGCCGAGCAGACCGAAGCCCGTCAGGTTGGCGCCGACCACGCAGACCCGCTGGTCACCGCGCAATCGGGCCAGGTCGAGCGAGTGGAGGTTGACCGAGAGCGGCTCGATCAGGCAGGCGTCGCGGACGTCGAGCCCCGTCGGTAGCGGCACGATCGAGCGCGCCGGCACGACCACCTCGTCGGCCATGCCGCCGTTGCGGCCGATGCCGATCACCATCTCGTGGCCCTTCTCGCAGAAGTGATAGTCGTTGCGGTCGCAATAGGCGCAGGCGCCGCAGGGGGCGAGGGGCTCGATGCCGACCGGTGTGCCGTCGTCGAGCACGCCCGCGAACTCGTGGCCCATCGTGAAGGGGAGCGCGCCGAAATTCGACAGGTTGATGTCGGTCTGGCAGATCGAGGCCGACCGCGTGCGCACGCGGACGTCCTCCTCCGGCGCGTGGAGGTCGGTCGCGTCGGGTTCGAGGGCGAGGGTTTCGATTCCGTGTTCGGAGCAGCGGACGCCGTGCATCATCCCGTGAGCATGGCGCATTCCGTGGCAGCGCGCGGCGGCGTGTGCGCCGCGTTCTTCGCGCCCGCCAGTTCAGGCGGCCTCGTGCGTGAGGGCGCGGCAGCTCTCGGCGAGGATCTCGCCGAAATCGGGGCGTACGCAGGCGAAATGACCCGAGTCGAGCGTGCGGACATGGGCGTGGGGCAGCGCCTGCGCCAGGGCGTGCTGCTGCTCGGCGGGGATCAGGCCATCGTGCTCGGTGAGCAGGATCTGGGTGGGGACGTCGACCTCGGCGATCCAGTCGCGCGCGTCGAAATGCGCGATCGCGCGGCCCGCATCGAGCACGGTCGGCCAATGGTGTCGGCTGAACTCCCGCGCCGCCCAGTGGCCCCGCGGCAATCGGGCCAGCGGCGGGGGAAGCAGACGCCGCAGCCGATCGGCGGCTGCGCGGGGGAGCCGGGTCGCGCCCTCGAGGATGCGGGCATAGATCCCCGCCGCCTGGGCGACCCCGGCGAAGGGCCGTCGGCTCCGTAAACGGGGAAGGGGGGCAGCGCTCGTGGCCCCGAGGACGAGCCCCGCGACGCGCTCTGGATGGCGACGCCAGAGGGCCTGGGCGACCATGCCGCCGAGCGAATAGCCGACGACGATCGCGGGTCGGCCGGGGCTGACCCGTTCGAGCAGGGCCGCCATATCGTCGGCGCTGCGCTCGATCTCGAAGCGCCCGTCGGCGTCCGAAGGCGTCGAATGGGCGTGTCCGGGGAGATCCGGGACGTGGAGCGCGTAGTCGCGTGAGAGAGGCTCGAAGGCGCGGATCCAGTTGAGTCCGCCGCTGGCCAGCCAGCCGTGCAGCAGCAGCACGCAGGGGGCGCCGGAACGAGCATCGGGTCCGCTCGAACGAATGAAGCAGTCCTGGCCGGAAGCCAGTCTCAGGCTTCGACCACGCGGGGGCCGCGCTCCGAGCAGTGCTCGCAGCGGCTCCCCGGCGATTTCGAGCGTGTCCGATCCGAAGAAGGCCAGAGTCGATCCCCCGTACAACTCGGTTCCTTATTATAATCTGCGACTTGAGACGAAGATGGTCAAGTGAATTCTTTGAATTGCTCCGCTCCAGGGCCCCCGTGAAAAAAGGATCAGCATGAACGTGTCGGAGATCTACTTGCTGCTCGGGGGCCTCGGCCTCGGCCTCAGCCTGCTCACCTTCTTTCGCGTGCGCGTTGCTGCGCCCTTGCTCGTCCCGACCTTTCTGATCGCTTGGCTGCGCGGCGAGGCCGTGCTCTGGACCCTGACGAAGGAAATACTCGGGACGGTGGCCTTCGTTGCGTACGGGGGGATCCTCGAGGAGACCGCGGGCCGGATCGGGCTCGGTCTCTTCGTGCTGTCCTGGTCCGTCTTGTGGGCGGTCCATCGCCGGGCGCTCGGCGCGGGTCGAGAACTCGACGCGGGACTCTCCGGCATGGGCTTGGCGCAGAAGGATCGCGTGTCGGCTTGGCACGGCTTTCCCAACCCCTTTGCCTTCAGCGACCCCGCGGTCGAACGGATCCACCACCTCGAATACGGCCCCTCGCTGCCGGGCGACCAAGGCGGGCGTAATCGGCTCGACGTCGTGCGTCCCCGGCAGGCGAAGTCGGGGGATCGGCGACCCGTCCTGCTCCAGGTCCACGGGGGCGCCTGGATGATCGGGGATAAGCGGGAGCAGGGACGGCCGCTGATGACCCACCTCGCTCGCGAAGGCTGGGTCTGCGTGGCCATCAATTACCGGCTGAGCCCGAAGGCGACGATGCCCGCGCATATCATCGACGTGAAGCGTGCGATCGGCTGGATTCGCGCGCATATCGCCGAGTACGGCGGCGATCCGGACTTCGTCTGCATCACGGGGGGTTCCGCGGGCGGACATCTTTGCTCGCTCGCGGCGCTGACGACAAACGACCCGCGCTTTCAGCCCGGCTTCGAGGACGTGGACACCGGGGTCGCCGCCTGCGTGCCCTTCTATGGTGTGTTCGACTTCCTCGACCGCGCCGGGGACCGGCCCCTCGGCACTATGCAGGCGGTCGCCGAGTCACGGATCTTTCAATGCTCGGCCGAGGCGGAACCGGCGCTCTGGGACTCGGTCTGCCCAGTTCTGCGCGTGCACGCGAAGGCGCCGCCCTTTTTCGTGATCCAGGGCAGCCACGACAGTCTCGTGATGGTCGAGGAAGCCCGCACCTTCGTCACCGCACTCCAGGCCGCGAGCGAAGCGCCCGTGCTCTACGCCGAATTGAAGGGCGCCCAGCATGCCTTCGACGTCTTCCACTCGCCCCGGACCGAAGCCGCCGTCCGCGCGGTCGGGACCTTTCTCACCGAGATCCGACGCCGCCACGAGACCGACGGCGAGGAAAACGCCTCAGCGGGCTGAAGCCCAGCGCCGCGAGCCCGCAAACCGTGGCCCGATCGTGCGAAACGCCTCGGCGGTCAGCGCGTCTCGAGCATGGCGAGTCCACCGAGGATCCGGTCGCGGATCTCCGACGGCTCGATGATGTCGTCGTAGCCGAGGCTGTGGGCCATCTTGTACGGACCCGCCGCCTGTTCCGCTTCGGCCGCGGCCTGCTCCTCGGCCGAGAGCTTGGCCGTGGGGCCGCCACTGGACGCGGGCAGGGCGGCCATCGTGACGCCCGGCAGCGAGAGGTTGAGCGTCTGCTTGTCGTGGGGGTTCTGGGCCATCACGACGGAGCCGAAACCGAAGGCCTTGCGCATCGTGATGTGGATCTTGGCGTTCCTCAGGCGGCGCTCGGCCCGATACATCTTGCCGCCCCATTTGAGGATGCCCCCCTGTTCCGCCTTGGTCCCCGCCATCACGCCGGGGTTGTCGCCGAGGAAGATCACGGGGTGGCCGAAATGGCCGAGATGTTCGAGGAAATCCATCGCCTTGATGGCGGCCTCGGGGTCGACGGCGCCGGCGTAGCGCGCCGGATTATTCGCCACGATCCCCACGGCACGTCCGCCCATATAGGCGAGGCCAAGGACGATCGCGCGGCCGTATTTCGGCTGGACCTCGAGGAAGGTGTCTCGATCGACCATGCGCTCGATCACTTCATGAATGTCGTAGGGCTTGCGGTCGTCGGTGGGGATCACCTCCACCAGATCGTCGAGGGACCGCGGTGTGGTGTCGCCGCCGTCATGACGAGGCAGAGGCCCGCCCGCGTATTGCGGGAAGAACGCGAGATAGCGCCGCGCCAAGGCGATGGCACTCTCGTCGTCAGCCGCCACGTTATGCGCGGAGCCTGCGATCTCGGTACAGATCTTCACCCCGCCGAGCTCTTCCTTGGTGACGTCTTCGCCGGTCGCCGCTTTCACGAGCGGCGGTCCGCCCGTGAACATCGAGGCGGCCTCGCTCATGATCACGAAATCCGAGAGCGGCGCGGCGAGCGCGCCGTGGCCCGCGGAGGCGCCGAGCACGAGGCAGATCATCGGAACCTGTCCGGAGAGGTCCGCCATCGCCTGCAGATCGCCCGGCGCGCGGCCGCCGCCTTCGTCGGTCAGCCGATGGCCGGCGCCTTCGAGCATCATCACGAGAGGGACCTGCTCCTGGGCCGCCAATTCGGCGATCCGGTAACGCTTCGCGCTGCCGCCCGCGCCGATCGAGCCGCCCAGGACGCTGAAATCCTCGACGCCCGCGAGCACGGTCCGGCCGTCGACCTTGCCCACGCCGCAGACGAAGCCCTCGGCGGGGATGCCGTTGACCGTGCCGACGAGCAGGCCGATCTCCTGAAACGTGCCGGGGTCAAAGAGCGCATCGATCCGCTGGCGCGCGTCGAGCTTGCCGCGATCGTGCATATATTTTTTGACCCGATCGGGGCCCCCCATCACGCGCATATTTTCTCGGCGCTGATGGAGTTCCTTCTGGAGAGGCTCCCAGGCCGCACGGTTCTCCGCAGCCTGCTGCTGCCGACGGGCCTCCTTCTTGGACTTCTTCGCGTCGCTCAAACTGCCTCTCCTGCTCTGATGAGCGCGGGGCTCGGGGGCTCGACCGGTACGTCGTGATCGGCCCGCGCTCCAGCGCGCGCCCACGATAGCCCCGGATGCGCGCTGGCGCGCGGCGCCGAATCCGACACGAGCCCGGCCTCCCGTGGCGGCGGGGGAGGGCGCGTCGGTGGATCCCCCGTGCTTGTGCTTCTGTTGGGCACAGGCACTACCCTGCGGGCCATGGAAATACGACTGGACGGCAAGGTGGCCCTCGTGACCGGGGGCTCGAGAGGGATTGGCAAGGCCATCGCGAAGGTCTTCGCCGAGGCCGGCGCGCAGGTGATGATCACGTCACGAAATGAGGAGAGCTGTCGAGCGACCGCAGAAGAGCTCGGCGACGCGGTCCATTACGAGGCCGGCCATATCGGTCGCGACGAGGATGCGGACCGGGTCGTCCAGGCGACGCTCGATCGATTGGGACGGGTCGACGTTCTGGTCAACAACGCCGCCACCAACCCCTATGCCGGCCGCACGATCGACGTCGATCGGGCACGCTGGGACAAGACCTTCGCCACGAACCTGGCCGCGCCCATGTTCTGGACCCAGCGGGTCTGGAACGGCTGGATGAAGGCCAACGGCGGGTCGATCGTGAATCTTTCGAGCGTTGGCGGGCTCGCCACGAACCGGATTCTTGGCGTCTACGACGTCACGAAGGCCGGCCTGATCCATCTCACCAAACAACTCGCCGCCGAGTTGGCACCGGGTGTCCGCGTCAACTGTCTCGCGCCGGGACTCGTCAAGACGGATTTCGCCAAGGTCCTCTGGGAGGACGGCAAGGGCGAGGCGGTCGCGAAGGCCTATCCCCTGAATCGACTCGGCGAGCCCGAGGACGTCGCCTGGGCGGCGCTCTACCTCGCCGCCGAGACCGGCCGCTGGATTACGGGGCAGACCTGGCCGCTCGAGGGCGGAGCGCTGATCAAGTTCAACGACGTCAGCTGAGC
>Ga0315331_10000507_pt1 | contig 27149 bp, 17 predicted proteins | sample M160m34915metaG_FD_203456 | JGI IMG/M metagenome (GOLD analysis project Ga0315331, IMG submission 203456) | Ammonia-oxidizing marine archaeal communities from Monterey Bay, California, United States - M1 60m 34915 | ecosystem: Environmental > Aquatic > Marine > Intertidal zone | place: USA...
GAAACTCAGCAGCTTCCCGGCCCAGTCGGGTGTCACCATTTTCTTCCAGCCATGCGATTACCAAATCACGATCTTCAGCCACCATCGCCTGAAACCATTTCAGTTCTTCTGTGGGGAACTGTGGTGAACGTGCGACACGCACCGTTGCAAGCAGTGACCGTCGATCAATGTGGATCCTGAACTTCTCCAACAGGTTGATCCCCATCACCCCTGCAACGCCATCGGGATGAACCTGCACCACGTCGGTGGGGCGGAAGGCCACATGCGGCGCGAAATCCACCGACTCGCATCTGAGAGGTCCAACATTGCCAGCAGGACGACGTAAAGAGTTGCACAAACGCCGTTCGAGACAGGTGTCGTAACGCGACGATCCAATCGCAAGCGCACGTTTGAGTACTTTTCCCTTGCCTTCATCTTGATCCTGGTCAGCGTTCCCTGCGTCCGGCCCAGGCAGACTCACCGGTAGCCAGACCAGATCATTTTGCAACGTGATAGGCGTAATAAGCTCAGAGTCAACTTCGGCCGGTTGATAATCTGCAAGCTGGCCTGCGGGCGCCAGTGTGATTTTATTCTGGGGAAGATCAAAGATCACATCAAAGTGTTTCAGCACATGTGCCCCAATGGCACCCGTCAAAGCATTCTCACCAATTTCAGTTGAGTGATATTTTGTGAACTCTTCAAAGTCTTCCTCAGGCCCCAACTCTCGCCTGGCCACCTCCAGTGTGAAATCGGTGAAGTGCAGAGTCAGTGGATTCGGTTTCCCAGCTTGCGTTTCTGCGGGCAGAGGCGTTGCTGCGCGATTATGCAATTGCAGCCCATAAGCACCGTCAAAGTCCAACCATAAATTCACAGGGACTCGTAACTTGGGCCCCGAAATATCGCAAGCAACAATCAAACGACCGTCCACCACCTTGACGGGGATGGAACCACCGTCGTTGCTGATCACAGGTGGGCGATCAACCATCTCACTTGTCTGTGCTGCAAGCGATAACGGCACCAGCAGACATCCTGCCACCACGAGAAGGCAGGTTTGGACCCAGCGTTTCAATGGATAATCCCGAAGCATCAAATAACCAAATTTCGAAAACTGCATCTTAGCTGAGAGACGCCGGAAATGCACAAAGAAACCCGCCGTTTCCGCGACCTTACTGCCCCGATTGTCTCGTTGTCAGCGCCACAGGTGTACAACGTCGAAACAGCGTTTGCGATGGGGCAACCAAATGACCAGCCGGCATGCCGATTCCCCAGGCAAACTTCTCACCCAAAAAATCACATTACCGGTCCCAGATTATCGGTCCCAGATTATCGGAATTGGGATATCTCCGACCCTTGAATCAGACTCGGATCCTTACCTGCAATCAGCGATCTACATAACCAGCACCGCTTCGCAGCCCAACCCGCAATCAAGTCGCCCCTTCCGTGCAGGAGCGCCACCTCACGAATTACCGGCCCGGAGAAGTGAGCCCCTGAGGAACACGCCAGATCAGCTCACCCCACCTCAGCCCAGATCAGATCAGCCCCTAAGCCAAGCCCCCGCTCTTCAGTCAACCAGGGCTCCGTTGACCCGCCCAACATGGGCTCCTTCGTAATAGCGGGGCAGGTGATAGCGCACTAGACCGCCCAAAAGCCATTAGCGCGCCTGGTAATGCCCCCGGCTTGACGAAAGTCACTGCCTTAGCAACAAGCCTCCGCGTCCGTGCTACCCAGAAATTAGTTCTTGGGCTTCCCCTCTATTTTGCCGAACGCAAAAGTGTCGGCGATCATTTCAACATTGATTTTAGCAGTGGATGGTACGCTCACGGCGACCGGGTCAAAGCCGCGTCCTCAGCAGGATCCCGGTAAGATCGCGACCTCAAGCACCACTTGGGTCTCGGCGTCCACCACTTTGAATTCCGGCGACTTTCCAATCGGAAGCCATCCGGTGTACTGCTCACCTGCTTTCCCGAAGTACCATATTGTTTTCGGAGAGAACTGGATTTGGTCGCCGACTCTGGCAAATTTGAACTCTGAAGAAACAGGCCCGCCCCAATCGAACTTCTTGGAACGATCTGCTACCAGCTTCAGCGGCTTCATCTTGCCCGCTTTGATTGTCACACGATGCTGACCAAGCCCAACGATTCCTGATACAACAGTGTACTTTCCCGCTGGCACACGTACCGGGCCGTCGATGGCTCCGATATCAAAGGAATGCTTTCGGTCCGACGACAAGATCACCGATGACAGCAGGACTGCCTTCGAGTTGAACGACGTTGACATGTCGATTTCCGAAGTTGGTCCGGTGTACGGCGATAAGGTGAATGACGCTCCATCGTCTGTGATGTCAAGCTGCTGCAACTTGTCGTCAACAAACACCGTTGTCGACAGCATCATCGCATGATCGGTATTTCCAACAATCATCGCATCACTGCCAATGTCGTTGAATTTTCCGTTTCCGTCTTGATCGATCAGTTTGACTGGCACCGGTCCTGCTGCCGTTTGTATCAAGCCGGCCATTGCACCGCCCGGTGCCCACTCCCAACCATCAGCATCGTTTCGAAGACGTGCCGCGTAGCGGAAAGGTTTGCCAGACGAATCTTCGCCATTTAATATCACGCGGGTCGTTGAGACCTGAGTCTTAGGATCAACCAACGCTTTGATGGTGCGATCAAGCTCCCCGTCACCATTGGTATCAACCTTCAGGTTGGTTCCCGAAAACTCAAAGCCAAACAAGGCATCGCCGGCATGAGCCAGTCGAATCCCCTCTTTAACCGCGAACCACTTTTCGGTGGGTAACTTCAGCGACCAGTTTCGATAACTTCGATATTTCAGTGCGACTGAATCAGTATCTTCTGCTTCGCACAGCGGCATGATCGCCGCGAACGCAAGCAGCCCCGAGAGCAAACGTAACATTGAACACTCCATGGCTTGTTGTAGTTCAAACAGAAGTTTAAGCGACACTCATCGCAGGGGATACGGCGAAACACGCTGTTTACGCCGCTTGAGTGGGAAATCCTCGATTTACACGCCCTGAATCGCGAATAACCGATACCAAATTGCCTGATTTGATACACCGCCGCACTCATTTCCGATCGACTAGGCTGATTTCGTGCGCTGAAACATCATCCGCCCGCCTGTGCCAGCCATGCACCGCCTCGGTCTCTTAGCCACCGCTGCCTCTGCGATGTTGCAATCCCTCCCCACAGACGTACTGCCCACTGAGCTTCGCCAGTTCCTGAACAGACCGATGGGCAGACAAAAACAAGAGCCCGCACGAAACCTTCCACAACAACTGGTCGTTACTTTCTGCGACCCTGCCTCAGCAAAGTATCCGAGGACTCTCCTTTGCCCAAACGACTCGCCAAGCCAGACCGCGACGAAATATTCGACTATTTGTCCAGCACTTTTGTGGCATCAGCGGCAAGTTTAAAAGTCTCGATCATCTCGAGAAACTTTGGAACATCCCCTCCTCCGACACGAGTCGTCACCGCGGTTCCATCAGGTGAAAAACAAACGAACGTCGGGTAGGCCTTAATTCCATTTTCAGTCGCTCGGTCCACTTCCACCTCTGAATCAATGTAAACAGGCACCATGTCCTTCAAAGCCGCTTTCACTTTTTCATCAGGGAACACCTGGGCGATCATCATCTTGCACGGAGCACACCATGATGCCGAAAACATCACTAACATCGGACGATCAGTCTTCTTGGCTTCGGCAATGCCATTTTCGAAACCACTAACCCAATAACTCGGAACAGTATGCCCAGCCTGAGCACGCTTCGGTTGCACCGTCTCAAAGATGTCTTGATAGACCTCGATCCGCCCAGCAAATTCCTCATCAGACACCTTGCCATCACCATTGCTGTCAACCGCCGCCGCGAACCGCGCGATCAAGGCTAAATCAGCTTTGCCAATTCGTCGCGCAGAATAGTCAGCGAACTCTTCAACAGTCCTCTCTTCTGCAGAAGCCACAGCAAAAGAAAAAAAGACGAAACAAAGAATCGCAGCTGTTGATAGAAAACGGAAGGACATAGCGGTAACCTGGCAAACGTGAAATGACCGCAGCAGCATAACCCATTGCCTCTCCCCTGTCTCAGCCGGTTTCCGACAAACGAGTCCAAATCATCCGAGATTCGCACCCTCTAAAGTGCCTACCTTAAAAGCGTTGAGGTTCAATCTTCGTTGCCCCGGCTCACCACCACCAAATGCTGAACTACTGTCTCGAAGCAGCTAACGAAAACAACCCCTTTTTAGTGACAGACTGATTGACCGTCCGGGTAACAGAGACAGACATCGGTCAGAAATCACCGAACATGCTCCACTGAAGCTTGGTTTCGACTTCAAGGTTCACTCATTCGTTGAACAGCGGCTGCCATTCGCCTCTGTTGAATGTGACCAACCACCGCCTCCGTACCAACGATTGTGCGTGGTATATCGGCTACGCAGGTCCATGAGAACCTTATGCCACAGGGAATTCACGAGCTAACAATCTAGCCGTCTCGTCGCCAACTATCCTGCGGACAGGCAGGTTGCAGTTTGGCTGTTCGTGAGGACAGCAGACCTGCGGCACTCTGGTTCTCCCGCGGACAGAAATCCCGATAACGCAGCTACTTTGCTCGCCTATTATTTTTTAAACACATTTCTATTTCATCCATTCCAAAGCGACGTTGCTGAACAATGGAAACTTCGAACGAATACGGCCAACACACCACCGACCCCGCAGGTTTTGAACTGGGGGGACATAACCAACGGAGAAAATGTGGCATCCGATGTCCCGCGTGCTTTCATGAGATGAATTTTTGTGAGATTGGCAACAACGAGTTCGCAGGTTACCCGCAATGCAAAGGCATGCTCTTTCAGCAGCCAGTATTCGCACAAGCAAGCCAACATTTACGCAACCACGTTGCACTTCCAAGATTAGTACCTGCTCCACTGGTCCCAACTCAACTGAAAGTGAACCGCTTGTGTCCGACGTGCGGTGGGTCATTGGAGACACACGCATTTTCTGGGCCTGGGAACGCTGTGATCGATACCTGCTTTCCCTGCGGCGTGATTTTCCTTGACGCCGGAGAACTTACAAAGTTGGTTCGCGCCCCCGGGCAGTGAGACGCGTAATTCCCGTCAACTTGGTGCAAATTTACCTGAGCCTCAAAAACTACTTTGCTAAACGTCGCTATTGCGCATGTGATCCGCAGTACGCTTAAAGTAGCTGACCAATGTTGCGCGAAGCGTATCAGACGCTACCAATTCCTGCAGTGCGGTATCCATGCACAGCACCCATTGATCACGCTCACTGACACCGATCGGGAAAGGCAGATGTCTCGCGCGCAATCGCGGGTGTCCGAATTCGCTGACGTACAATGGGGGGCCCCCAAGAAACCCGCTCAGAAACTTGTAAAGTTTGTCGGCAGAACCTGTCAGGTCTGCTGGGTGCAAATCACGGATTCCCTGTGCACTTGGCAACTGGTCCATTAGCTCATAGAAGCGGTCAACCAAAGCACGTACGCCTTTGGCACCTCCGAGTTGCTCATAAAGCGTCTTTTCGTCCATTGCTCAATCCGTATCCCAAGAAGAAGATTCGGCCTTACCGGGGAAAGCCCTTTGCTGACCATTCCCACGATGCGTATCAACCACGCCACACGCCCTGTTGCCTGTCCGTAACATAGAACAAGTCGCCTGATCCCGAAACGCCAGCCAACGCTAGAACCACCAACGAATCAGCATTGATTAGACTACCGTCAGGACGATTGAAAATCCGCGTAACCCAACTGGGACTCAACCCCGAAATGATTGTTCATTCCTTATCAACACTGGCAGTGATTGCGGCCTTCCTCCTTGCGCCAAAACTAGCTGCCGCGGAACCTCCAGTTTTTACGAGCAAACCGCAACTAGTTCTCGGCTCTGGTGCTGGCGAGGGTCCCGTTTGGCACCCAAAACTTGGACTGTTAACCAGTGGAGAAGGGAACATCAATCGGCTCGACTTATCTGGAGAAGCCTCGGTGCTGCGGCAAGACGCGGGATCCAATGGCCTGCTGTTCGACCGCGCAGGTCGTCTCATCGTCTGCGAGAATCGCAAGCGAAGGATCACCCGTACAAACAATGATGGGACCATCACGGTGCTTGCCAACTCATACGACGGTAGCAAATTCAACCAACCAAACGATTTAACGATTGATTCCAAGAATCGAATCTACTTTTCGGATCCCCAATACGGTGACCGATCTGGAATGGAGATGCGTGACGCAACCGGCAAGCACGTCGAAGGAGTTTATCGAATTGATCCCGATGGAACCGTAACCCGCATCATCACACACGAGGTTGATCGTCCCAATGGCCTGATCATCACGCCGGACGACCGATACCTGTTTGTTGCAGACAACAACAACGGGCCTGGTGGCAGTCGAAAATTATGGCGGTTTGAAATGAGCGCTGCTGGCACTGTGGTTCCAACTTCCCAAACCCTGATCCACGATTGGGGCACGACACGTGGCCCCGACGGCATGAAACTGGACCAAGCCGGACGCTTGTACGTGGCGGCAGGTTTAAACAGGCCCAACCTACCTCAGGAAACAGCAAAGAAGCCAACCGCTGGAATCTATGTTTTCAGCCCCGCCGGTAAACTTCTGACGTTTGCGCCGATTCCTCGAGACGAAACCACCAATTGCGCTTTTGGTGACAGTGACGGCAAGAGTCTGTATGTAACGGCTGGCGGTACGCTTTGGAAATTGAGAACGAGCAGCCCTGGGTTGCAAATCAAATGAGTGATAGTGCATCTCAAAAACATGTAGAAGTCTGTACTTTTCAGGTAGCATTCCCGAGTTCCCGAACCGTTGGCACCTCCAAAAGCCAGGTTCATCCAGCCCCCCGTTTCCGAGGGGGTTCGCAGAAAGCCCTTGAACAGGGACACTAAGGTAACCTAGTCACAAACTCCCCCTCAGTTGTAGACCGTATGCCGATCCAATGGTTCCCCGGGCACATGCATAAAGCCCGGCTTGAAATGCAGGCCACACTTCCAAAGGTTGATGTGTTGATTGAGGTGCTTGATGCACGAATCCCGTACTCCAGCGAGAATCCGATGCTGGAGGAATTGCGCGGCGGCAAGCCTTGCCTCAAAGTTTTGGCCAAGAGTGACTTGGCAGACGAAACACGAACAAATCAGTGGGTTGAATTTCTTGACCAGCTCGAAAACGTTCGTGCACGCTCTGTCACCACGGAAGACATCCCTACCATTCGGCGTCTTAAAAACGCTGCGGCTCGGATGGTGCCCCACCGCAAAGGACGGACAGTGACAGTCATGGTGGCTGGCATTCCCAACGTGGGAAAGTCGACCCTGATCAATGTGCTTGCAGGCAGAAAGCTAGCGAAAACGGGCAACACACCTGCGGTCACAAAACACCAACAACGCGTTCCTATCGGTGACGGGGTTACTCTGCTGGACACACCTGGAGTCATGTGGCCGAACGTCGAGAACCACAACAGTGGTTACCGACTAGCGATTCTGGGATCCATTAAAGAGACCGCGATGGACTATAGCGACATCGGCTTCTTTGCAGCGAGATTCATGGCCAAAGACTTTCCCGAACGCTTGCAGGAACGTTATCAACTCGACAACGTCCCAAGCTCCGAATTGGAACTTATCGAAGCAATTGGTCGGAAGCGGGGATGCCTTGGAAAAAACAATACGGTTGACTTGGACCGAGCGTCTCGGATTCTCGTGACCGAGTTACGCTCTGGTGGCATGGGTCGCCTGACTTTGGAAACGCCTGAATCCATGAAGCATGAGAAGCAGCGTACCGCAATCGAAGTGGCAGAAAAAGCAGACCGTGCTCGAGAAAAAGACGCAAAACGCAAGAAACGCTTCCGAGATAAACAACGGGCAGCTCGCAAAGCACGAGAACACGGTGGCTAAAGCGCCCTTGAAGAAGTGAGATAATGACGCGAGACGGGTCGCATGCCAAGAAGAGCTTTTCTGGCTGGCGATAAATTGACATCAGGAACAACGGGACGGAACACTGCATGCCCCGCAGACAGAGCCCCAAACAGAGTGGATTTTCGAATGGATAATATCTTTCAGTGGCTGATGCTTCTGTTCGTAATCATCACCTCTGTTTTTCGCTTCATCAAAGGACGCAAGGTTAAGAAAACACGCGAGCAGTTGGCAGAGGTGGCACCCCTGATCAACGCATCGGTTGACCCCGGCCGACGCAGCATCAGTGGAAAGATCGACGATGTGCTGTTCAAGGTCAAGTACGAGCCGGAACTCGAAAACTCACCGGCCCGGCTTGATGTCATTCTGGACAAGCGTCTACCCTTCACACTGGAGGTTGCGGCCCGAACAACCCCGTTTGACCATCAACAATCACTGCAATCTGGCGAGTTTCTTTCTGAAGACAGTAAGTTTGACGAAAACATCTGCGTGACAACAAACAACGCCGAAGAATGTCGCGAGTACCTGAAGGACCCACTGTTCCAGCAAGGAGTCGAGTTTGTTATTTCTCAAGGCTACTGCATCCGTTTCACTCGCAGGCGAGCCGTATTCGCAACCCCCGATACCGAATGGTTGGCAGATCCCAAGCAGGCGGCGAACTCTCTGACCAACATCCTGCAATTAGGACACTCACTCATTGGAGAGTTCGAATAGCTGCGCGCGTTACACACGGTCGATCCAGCTTGTCACCCCCGCTGTCTTACCGGGATCCACAAGCCTTCACCCGAATGACTCACACTTCAATGCTGTAACCCGAGCGTTTGGGACGGTTCACCAACGCCTGTGCCGCAGGATTATTGAGGACGCGTTCGTTCTCTGGATCCCAACTGATAGGCTCACCCAAGCGCGCGGCAATCCCCGCGAGATGACACGTGGTCAATGCCCGGTGATGACTAGCGACATCGGAAATGGGTTCCCGTCTTTCAGTTAACGCTGAAAAAAAGTTTCCAACGTGATCCGTCAATGGCTGTCCTTTGTAGACTTCCTCCAACGCGCCTTCGGGAAGCGGGCGATCGCGCAAATCCTCGACCGGCTTACCACTCAGGCGACCGCGATTCACAAAGATACGTCCCTCAGTTCCCTGGAACAGAATGCCATTATCCGTATCATGGCGAATCGACAATTGCATGCCATCAGCATACGTCGCATTGATCAAGAAACGCGTCGCTGTGTTGTAACAATCATTTCTAACAGGCTGCCCATTCTCAAACTTTACGGGGTGCTCGACCCTTACAGGATCTACCTTGACGGGGCCAGTGTTCGTCTTTCCCATCCCCCAAGTAGCGATGTCCACATGGTGAGCTCCCCAGTCAGTCAGCTTGCCCCCTGAGAAGTCATACCACCACCGGAACTCATAATGTCCGTTGGACCATTCTTTCATGATGTTCTTGGCACCAGCCTGGTAACGATATTCGGACTTCGGGGCGGGTCCAAGCCAACGGTCCCAATCCAACTCCTTTGGTGGCGTTGTTGACTTCAGTGGCGGACTTTCGGGGCTTGAATCAATCCCACAAACGACTTTTTCAATTGTACCCAGCCTCCCATCACGAATCATGGCCACCGCCTTGATGAACTGCCCCGAACTGCGTTGTTGAGTCCCGACTTGGAAAACCGCCCCAGTCTTTTGCTGCACCTCCCTGATCAACTGCCCCTCGCCGATGGTCAATGTCATCGGTTTTTCACAGTAAACATCTTTTCCCGACAACATTGCTTCGATCGCAATCTTTGCGTGCCAATGGTCGGGCGTGACAATATGCACAACATCAATCGACTTGTCGTCAATCACCTTACGATAATCTCCACACTGCATCGGCTCAGCGCTGGACCAACCCTTCACGATTTCGCCAGCCCTCGCTAGTCGATTCTGATCAACGTCACACACGGCGACAACATCGCCAAAACGAGGAAACTGCTTGCCAAGACCGTAATTGGCGTTGGGTACCATCACCCGTTTGTCCCACCGCAAACCGCAGCCAATCACTCCAATCGTTGGCCGATCGTTGGGAGACTGAAAACCAAAAGCCTGTTCGCAACGTCGAATTCCCGTTGCGGCCGCAAGCACTGAGGCTGAACCGGCCACAAACCCTCGTCTCGTACTTCCAGTGCGATTGAACATGCTTCTTCCACTCCGTTTTTTCAAATTATTTTTTTCTTCAGCTGGCACATGACAACAACCAGAGTTGTACCAAACGGTCGTTGGGCTTTGACACCGACCAAGGAACCTGCACAGCAGCGGGCAGGTCGCCCCCATCATCTTTCAATCACCCCGCTGACTGTAAATCGGCTCAATCACATCCGACAACGCGATTCCCCGATCAGTCCGCTTGGGCAGACGATCATCCTCACTAGATTTTATTCAACACGATCCGCGAGCCGTTCACCAAGAAACAGGATCCCATTAGTATCAAGCACCAATTGTTTCTTCTGGACAGGATAATCATCAACAAAATTCAGTTGAGTATAAGCATCGGCGTCACACACCTCCGCGATCGCTTTTTTGACATCGATATTATTAACCCGTTCATTCTCCGTCGGCGGTTGCTGGCTCACATACCACGCGAGAGTTGGGCGTTTCAAGTCGACGCGACTCTGCTTGATCATCGCACTGAGCCATCCTGCAGCGTCACGTCGGTACGGGGGCATTGACATGTCATTTTCACCAACATGATACAGAATGCCCGCCAAATCTACCCCGTTTCCCTTGTCTTCGAGTTCGCGTATCGCTTCGTTGACGAAATCGATGAACTGTGGGTAAAGATTTCGAGATTTGGCAATACTGCCCTGCGGTGTCCAGTCATTCATTTGCGAACCGCTGTGAGTAAATTTCGCAATTGCAAAGTCACGCCGTCCCTTCGCCTGCATCGCCTTCGCAAAGCTCACCTCAGGCCCGAAGGTGTCATATAATCCTGCAGGCCTCAGTGGCTCCCACCCTTGAGATACACATTGCCCTCCTGCCATGTTGTACTTGTAAGCAATGCTGGAATCAGACTCTAAAAACTCAGTCTTGCGGGTTGCCAAGTCCTGCACGAAAGCGCGCTCGCCTTCCATGTTTCGGTGGCCTGCAAGCACATAGAGTTTGATTTTCCTAGTAGGCGGGTATGGCCAGACTTTCAATCCTTGATCAACGGACTTCTGTTTTCCGATCGTCCTTAGATAAGCATTGGCATAATTGACTCCGTGTTCCAACTGCCCCAGCGTCCCATAGTGGTAATGTAGCCCCACACCCGAGCCAATCTCAACGCCAACATGAGACGTCGGCACGTATTCGGCCCCTAGGTCACTACTGGTCACTGCTTTCTGCCCGACACTGATTGCATACATCCGAGGACGCAGGTCCATCCCCCAAATCGTCTTGGTGCACAGCTCACCGACATAGAACTTCAGATCGGGCAAACCCAGATCACGCCGCCAGCACGCAATGAATCGCTTGAGATTTGCACCATAGGCAGACATGTAAGTCTCGTTGAACATGTCATTCTCACCCTGATGCCACATGACCCCCTCCACGCGATATTTTATCCCCGCATCCTTAAGTCCCTGCAGCGACTCACGCACCAAACCAAGTGCCAAAGGATACATTTTGAAACCCTCAGGTTTCTCTGGATTCCAATCACCACCCAGATGCGTTCCCCCCGCGGCGCACTTGATGATCGCAATGGGTGCATCTGTCTGAGCAGTCACCGCTCGGGCAAAGCTGAGTTCAGGACCTACTAAATTGTTCACGGGCCCTAATGGACCCCATCCGTCGGATCGAAGTTTGTTTTCGCGGCCAATGCAGTACGCGAACTTGACGTCCGGTTGATCCTCACCGTAGCCCCGAAACGGAGGAAAACGTTCAATATCAACAACTTTGGAGTCTGACCCCACCATGTTGGACTGACCGGCGAAGATAAAAACCCTCGTTATCGCATCATCAGCTTCTTGCTCATGATCGTCTTCCGCCTGAACCCATTGGATACCGAGCAGCACAAGGATCAGAAGAGCGCTAAAACATTTCGAACAGCGGTCGAACTTGGCAGCCAGCAACATGAATCATGCACCATGACAAAAAAATCAGCGAAACAGACGCCTGCCAGCGTGAAACCAACCGTTCACACTGGCCACCACTCCCCAACGCCCTCACCCAACACCCTCACCGAAGCGAGTGTAAATTGGGGCCCCCACATCCAAGCGGGTTTTGAATTACCCGCACTCCCTGCAGTAATTCATAAACCCGCGAATTGAAACGGCAACGCGGACAGTAGTTTTAACCTCACTCCGAGAAATACCGATGGGACTCGTCGCCACCGCTTAACAGATAAGCGACGAGATCAAGAACCTCATCTTGGGTCATAGGGTTCAGCAAACCCGATGGCATGGCTGAAACCTCCGAAACCTCAAGCAGGTCAATTTCCTTGCGGTCGATCCCAACGCGTTTGTTGGGGTCAGTCAAGTCGGTATTCAACGTCATGCTGTCACCGTTCAGGTTGACCACGACCCCGGTATGAACCACTCCGTCAAGCGTTAGCACTTTGACGGCAGAGAACTGCTCGTTAATCACTTTGCTGGGATGTACCACTTGATCCAACAGATCATGAGGCGAATAACGACGCCCTGCTGAGGTCAAATCGGGTCCGGTCATTCCACCTTGGTTTCCAAAGCGATGACAAGCATAACACCCCGACGCGGCAAACATTTTTTTACCGTTTGTAAAGTCACGTTTCACAAGACCCGTCTTGGCCGATTTGGAAAGCTCGTCCAGCGTCCACTCGGTCGGAGTTCGCCCTACGAACACCTCACCGAGATTCTCCAGAGCAGATTTTACAACAGGCTTTCGGGCCAACAGCTCAGACATCTGCTGCTTTTGTTCATCGGAAAGCGATGCAACCGCATCATCACGAATGAACTGAATGAACTTCGCGAAACTTGCTCCACCCCGATAATTCGCCGCCTTCAGGAACCACTCGAAATAAGCATTTTGCAGATCAGGCGTCCACCCTTCTTTCAGCATGCGAATCGAGCGTGCGTACTGCATTTGCTCTTCCTGCGTCGGCGCGTTAGCGATCAATTCCATTGCCACTGGGGCAACTGCGGACGACTGTAGATAGGCAAGTGTCTCGCACAGCAACCAGTTCGACTCAGCGGACTTAGCGGGGAACAGCGGTTCCAATCGTCCACACAACTGGTCAACCGCGTCGGCATCCGGCATACCAAATCGATTCAAGATGATTTGCACACCGCGGACCATCGTCTGCTGTTGTTGTTCCGTCAGTTTTGATGGATCGATGTTAATCATCGCGGACAACATCTCATCGCGCAATCCAGTATCAACCTCAACTGTCTTAGCTTTCCTGTGCTGAGGACAAACCCCTGCAGCGCGGGACAGGGCAAGAAGAGCAACCACCTGCTTGGCAGGGTTGGATTCGTTCAACGCTTTGGTTTGCCACCGATCAAGCGACTGATGCTCAAGTACGGTTCTTGCAGCAAACCGAACAAAACGATCTTCGTGATCGAGGTATTTCCATGCAAACTCAACTCCAGCTGGATCAGGATTTCCATGAAACTGCTCTAGTTCATGACGCAAATCACGGAGTGCGTTTTCAGTCGCACCGTTGATCGCTGGCTTGGTGGACTCATCTCCGACATAAGTGACGCGGTATAACCCTGACTGCACGCGACGGCCACCAATGGTGAAATACATCGCTCCATCACCGGGATGAATAATCGCGTCGGTAATGGGCAGCGGCGCGCCTGTAACGAATTCCTCTTTTGTCGCTTTGTAAGTGGAGCCATCCTCTTCAAGATGCACCGCGTACAATTTGCCCCAACTCCAATCAAGGGCGAACAAGGCGTTCTGATACTTGGCAGGGAACTTTGCACCGTATCCAAATGTGACTCCCGTCGGCGATCCAGGACCGATATCGAGCGTTGGTGGCAGGTTGTCGGCGTAGAAAGGCATCCTTTTCCCAGCACCATTTCGCCAGCCAAACTCGGCGCCACTGACCACATGACAAATCCGTGTTGGTCGATACCACGGCGTGTTAAAGTCATATTCCATGTCAGCGTCGTAAGTGAAGAGTTCACCGTCCGCGTTGACAGCCGCGTCAAAAATGTTCCGAAAGCCAGAAGCGTAGGCTTCAAACTTCTTACCGTTTTCCGTTACCCGATAGACAATTCCACCGGGAGCCAGAACACCGCGGTTATGGCCTCGGCCATCCGGCATGCTCGGCAACAAATGATCCTCACCCCAGATCTGCGCGACCTGGGACGTATCGGCCAATTCGGGTGGCAGGGTGTTGTTGCCGGTGATCATGAAAAACCCTTCGCCGTCCGGCGTCGGAACAAGGGCGTGCACCCCGTGATCACTCTTGGAACTGACCTCCCGCAACGTTTCAACCTTGTCGAGTTGATCGTCGCCGTTGCTATCAGAAATACGGTACAGTCCAGATGGCATCTTGCGTTCATAGTCGTTCACACCCACATACAGAGCGCCGTCGGACCAAACCATTCCATTCACCGCTCGAATTGCAGCCGGCACCTTCTCGATACTCGCTGCCTCAACCGGCTGCCCCGCTGCCGGCGGTGTTATGCGATACAAACCGCCAAACTGATCACTCACCAGCAAGCGTCCCTTATCATCGGTGCACAGATTCACCCAGGAACCTTGCTCCGTACCTGGAACCGAATAAAGCAACTCAACCTTGAAGCCCTTGGCTGCCTTGATCAAATCAACAGGCGTGGCTGTGTTACCACCGACTGCCGGTCCAACTGATTTGGCCTTGGCTTTAGGACGCTTGGCTTTCTTTTTGTCCTGAGCAGTTGTTATCGAACTTGTCAGGCACAAAGAAAAAATCAACAGAAACTTGAACAAATACTTTTCGCGATTCGCTTCGGTCAACATGCTTGTTCCGTAGAGGGGATTCGAAAGAAAAAAATGATGGCAGATTCAAGAGCAATGGGTGGTCTGCCGGTTCAGCGGGAAATTAGGTTGGAGCGGTCGAGGGGAGGGAAGATGGCATCTCACATCAAATACGTCTACAGCATGCGAGTCGCCACAATACAAGCTCGACGCGCTCCGCCCGTGTATGCAGTTCGTCTTGAAAACCCGAGACTTCGGCTCTCGTGAGCGACCCGCCCGAGTTTCCTGTTGTTCTGCTGCCAAAGTGCGCCGCCCTGCCGTGTTGAGTGGCACTCCTTTGGTGAGCGACCGCCATCACGAGGCAGGTGCATCATTGAAGCGTCCGCTAACGATTGAATTCAACTGAAATTCCGACAAATGGTGCGTATTTCAGCGTGAACATGAAAAACCTGTAACGCTTCGTACCGACACCTAGCCAGACGACTTCACCGCCCCTGCTATCTGCTCTTTAGTATAAACGAAATACACCCATTGAGCGATAATAACCGTCACTTGGAATCCCAACACCCGCGGCTCGCTTAGAGCTGCATTTTTAGAGCCTTCAAAAACAGGGCACCTCGCTCGCAGCGATGAACGCCAATCGCACTCGTGAGCCAACAGCAAAATGGAAAACTAACAAACTCTAGCGTAGTTTTGCCATTTAATAAGCCGGTTTGCGGGTGGTGTGCCGCCAATGAGCCGATGCGACCCCACACATCCCCTGATCACGGAAAACGCAATTAACGTCGTTTCAACGACCCGAAACTGCTTTTTTCGTGGAGAACGATGTTGGTTTTCGCTCGGTCGTCATCGGACTGCCCCCACTCACCATAGGCCCCCCTCCGGTGAACCTCCGCCTAAAATCTAGAACGCCTTGATCTGCGATCTGCGGACCGCACAAGGCTGCGTTACGGGCAACCCCCCAATTTTACGAGAGAGCGTCTTGAGCACCATTTTGCTTAATCAGTTTCTGCACGAGCCCGAAATCCTCATTCATGTTATTCTGGGCAGGTCGACGGGTGGCATGGCTTGAACCACTCGCAACCTACACCTACGAACGCATCAAAATCACTCCATTTGATTTAACATTATGAGTATCCCCCGCCTCTTCAACGCAGCTTACTCTCGTTTCAACTTTCGCTTCATGGCAGCCGTGTCTTGCTGCATGCTGGCGTTGTGGAGCCCCAGTTTGCTGCCCGCACAAGTTGCTAAACACCCCAGCTTGAACGCCAAGCCAAATATTCTGTGGATCACCAGCGAAGACAACGGTGTTTCGTGGGTTAGCTGCTACGGCGGAACAAACGCAAAGACCCCGGCTATCGATCAACTGGCTAAAGAGGGGTTTCGCTATCTCAACTGTTTTGACAACGCCGCGGTTTGTGCGCCAACGCGATCTTGTTGGATCACGGGTATGTACGGCATCTCCAACGGCACTCAGCCTATGCGAAGCCGAAACATGATCCCGCATGACAAGATCAGCTATTACCCGGACCTGCTCAAACAGGCCGGTTATCACACCTCCAACCCAAGCAAGACGGACTACAACATCGGTGGTCGTGAAGACAAAGAGTGCTGGGACTACAAAGGCGGGAAAAAGATGTCCCAATACGGGTGGCGTTACCGTGCTGACGACCAACCTTTTTTTGCAGTGGTGAACATCGGCGACAGCCACGAGAGCCGCGCGCACGGCGCCGGCGGTAATCTTCGCAACGATCCAGCGAAAATGAAGCTGTTCTCGTATCATCCCGACTTACCTGCAATCCGCCGAAACTATGCCAAGTACGCGGACGCAGTCGAAAACATGGACAAAAAAGTTCAAGCAACCCTCGACGCATTAAAAAAAGACGGTCTGTATGACGACACCATCATTGTCTACAACTCCGACCACGGTGGAGTGATGGCACGCAGCAAGCGTTTCCTATATTCCAGCGGCGTACACTGCCCACTGATTGTAAGGATTCCCAAAAAGTACAAGCATCTTTATCCTGCCGATCAACCTGGTGACACGGTCTCGCGAATTGTCAGCTTTGTCGACATGCCCAAAACATGGTTAAGTCTTGCGGGGGCCGATATCCCAGACACCTACCAAGGAACTGTTTTTCTAGGGCCAGGCCAAGAAGCAGCACCGCGATACCATCTGGGTTTCCGGGAACGGGCTGATGAACGCCTGGATCATGTCCGCCTGATGCGAGATGCCCGCTTTGCATATCACAAAAACTACATGCCTTACGCACCTGCTGGCCAGCACCTTGCGTACCTGTGGAAAGCTCCCCTAACGCCCGCATGGGAAAAGCACCACAAGGAAGGAAAAACCAACGCAGTCACCGGCCGCTTCTTTGAGCCTCGAGTGTCGGAGGAGTTTTATGACAACGCGTCGGACTTCGACAATGTCAACAACCTCATCGACAACCCCAAGCATCAAGCCAAGATCAAAGAACTGAAAGCCGCTTTGCGTAGTCAACAGCTTGAACTACGTGACTCCGGTCTTTTACCAGAAAAGATGCGAGAACGCCGCGCTGCTGCCAACGACATTACCATTTACGAGATGGTTCGCGACGACGATCTTTACCCTCTCGAACAATATCTCGACGCTGCCGACACCGCCCTTGACCGTGACCCCAAGAACCTGAATCAGTTTGTGAAATGGCTGAACGATGACGACGGAGGTATGCGATGGTGGGGAGTCGTTGGTTTGCACCTGCTTGGTGATCAAGCCGAAGATGCCAAACCCAATCTTAATGAAGCGCTGACTGATGACACAGATGAAGTCAGAATCATGGCAGCATGGACCCTCGTTAATCTTGGTGATTCAAACACAGCTTTGGCCAATCTTGAATCAATGTTGTTCCGTGATCCAGCGGCAAGCAACAACACAACCTTGCTGCATAATGTCTTGGACTGGATGGGCGAACCCGCTTTGCCACTGGTCAAGAAGTACATCGACCGCGGCGGAAATCGCCAAGGAAAATACGGAATTGGAATTCTCGGGCGTATCGCTCAATTAAATGGCTGGTAATGCTTTCGTTCGCGTGCGATCAACAACCACGTGATTATCAAAGCTACATGGCAGACGCGAACTCCCAGTGCTTGCCCCTGCGTCATCACTGAACGTTGATGAAGAAAGATCGTCGCTAGAAGGAGAGCCTTGTTAATAAACACGAGGGCACGCGTACGCCTTGGCACACCCCGAGCGTGGTCCTTGCGACCAAAACTGAAGCCCGAGTTTGCCCCGTCAACGGGCGCAGAAGACGTCTCACCTGAACCAAGTTGAACAGGGGGTCCACACCTACAAAATCACTCCGCTGATTCGGACAGTCGAGCGGACACGTGCGAGCTCACCGCCTGCGGATCATCAACAAAAGTGCGGTGGGGTATGCGTGTAACGTCCCACCCCGCTCTTGCCAGCCTCAACTGTTCTTCCAATTGCACCCACGGGTCAGCAGGGGTTGTGTTGTGGGCGTCGTACATCACCGCTAGCCGGGACTCGTCGCGTCCTGCGATCAACGGAACCCGCGTCCCTGTTGCATCGAAGTCCGGCCACACCTCCATGCCGTCTTTTTTTAGCTGTTCCCCTAGCTGTCGCTCAAACGGTGTGCGTTTTCGAGCATCCTCGTAGACGCTCTTCGCGGGGTTGTTCGCGTACACGAGGAAATCCTTCAACAGCCCTTTGGGCAGGTCCTCCGCTGTGACAGACGTTACTACGACCAAAAGTCTCTTCGCTCGGGTAATGGCAACGTTAAACAGATTCGGCGTTTCCAAGAACTGCAAAGATCCACGATGCGAATCGTTGTCGATGGAAGTTGTCATGATCACAACATCCTTCTCATCGCCCTGAAGGGCGTGGGCCGTACCGACCGTCATGCCATGTCGCAAAATAACGTCTGACGTAAAAGTCTCAATCAACCGCCGTTGAATCTCATCAACGTGTTCCCGAAATGGGCTGACCACGCCAATCGACAACGGTTTCCCGCCTTGGTGTGACTCAACAATTTGCACCATTTGCTGCACAGTATCGTCCACCTCAGCAAGATTAACGCTGCTATCCGGTTCTCGCCGTCCTTTGACCTCACGTAATTCAATAGCGGACTCTAAGCTTCCCGGTCGCCCTGTCATGATTTTTAGATCACCATCGTAAAACTTCTGATTGGAAAAGTTGATGATGTGCGGATGCGAACGGAAATGTTCATCGAGCAGATAAAAGTGTTGTTGCTCTACCGCGTCTGCTGCGACATCAAACAGACTACGTCGGAAATGGAAACGTCGCTGCTCAGCTTCATCTAGCTCATTCTTGACGCAGTAAGCCTGCTCCCGTGTACGGCTAAGAAAGCAGACATGACGCAGCTGATTTGGATCACCAACCACCACTGCCCGCTTCCCCCGCATCAATGCCACCCCTGCCAATGCAAGATCACATTGCGAAGCCTCATCGATCACTACTACATCAAACAACGCTGGACTTGTCGGCAGCACCTCGCACAGCGCGCGATTCGTCGAAGCCCATCCGGGGAACGCATCCGTCAGCAACCGGTGATCGACCTCACGCTTCAATTCCGACTTGAGCTTTCGATCACGTCGACGTAATAACTTGCTTAAATTCCTTAAGGTTGTGCGATTCTGTTGGTTGTCGATGAGCTTCTTCAACCGACGTTCACGCATCATTCTCAACAGGTCCAAGGCACATTGGTGCCGCTGCTCTTTGAGTTCGAGTATCTGAGCCCAAACAAGATCAACCACAAACGGGTGCTTTAAACGTCGTTCAACGCCCTGCAGTTCCTGCTGCAGCGTGTAAAAGTCCAACATCAAGCGAATATCACTGTCCTGAACTTCTTCGTCGCCCGCGGGCAATCCCAGGATCTTAATTACACGCGCACGGTCCCACCGGCTCCACCATCTCTTCAGAAGATTTTTTCCCGGCCCATCATTGCGCTGACACCGCTCGAAAATCCGAGTTGCCTTTTTGAGCATCTTGGTGCTTACTGTTCCCGATTCACACGGCAACAACGGCTCGCTCCGCGTGCAATCTTCGTGCAGTTTGCTCCAGCGTTCTTCAGCACGAATGGATTTTTCAAATCCGTCAGCGACCTCTTGGCTTTTCCGAGTCAACTCGAAGTGTGACTCAGCGCACTCCTGTATGGTGCCATTGCTTGAATAGCCCAGATTGTTTTTGGGTCCGGTGAGTTTGGTAATTTTGGCGGCAAGTTCTCTTTGCGTTTTCCGTCCTCCAGAGCGGGCAACGGACAACGGGCCTGCGCGGTTCTCTACGTTTCTTGCCACCACCTCAACCGCCTTGTCCATCTGAGACGCGAGCAAAACTGTCTGCCCGTTCAGCATGGCATCGAGCATGATTGCAGCGATGGTGTAGGATTTTCCAGTCCCTGGCGGTCCCGTGACGACGGTCAAGGGTGCCGACCGCGCACTTTCAACGATGGCCGCCTGCGCTGGGGTGAGCGGCAACGGCTGCACATCATCAGGATAGGTACGTTCATGGGAGCCGATTGTCCACGGCGCTGCTGTTTCGGGATCAAACAGGCAACCGAATGCCGTTTTGCTCAAATCCATGTCCTGCATCATTCGCAATTCATTCAACGCTGACATCGCGTGACCGGTCTTCTTCCCCAGCACAACTGCTGTCGCGGGCAGAATCCTAAAGAAATCATCTTTGGCGGCCTGGGGCAAATAAAAGTCAATCAGATCGGTCTCACATTCACGCTCAGTCTCCGCCGTATCCGAGCCCTCACCTTTCTTCCCGATCCGCTTGGATTGATTTCGACGGGCGGCCGGCAGTTCATGCTTCAGTGGCAACTCCGGCGCGATCATTTGAAACTGCTCCCAAAACGTCTCAATTTCGTTTTCGTCAATGGGGAAATCAGGGACCCTTTCTGAGAGCTCTGCTAAACGATCCTGCAAGTCATCATCTTCTCCTTGAAAAATGTCCGCCAACAAGCTGTGGTTTACGCTGAATTCTGATTCGCTTACCCGGACTTCAATTCCACCACCCTCCGCCTCGGTGATTTCGATTGGAACCTCAATGATCGGCGCACACAATTGCTTGTACTTCCCCGGCTCCTGTGCTGGCAGCCGCCCCACCAAAAACAATGCCCCCAACGTGAGGGACAGATCACTGGTCATCAACGCCGCTCGTTTGCCAAATTCAACCGCTTCGTCATCGTTGAGTGACAAATGACCGTCACCGTTCAGATCACGCTGTTCGCTGCCACTTAATGGCAGAATCGCAACATCTTTTTGCCCAAATACGTTGACCGAACCGGCCCAATCAGTCTGTGCAGCTAGACAATCATGAAAATAACTCGCCAACCGATGGTTCAGCGAAGACGCTTCTTTGGCCATGCTGCTCAGGCTCCACAGTAGATATATTTTTGACGGTCGGAGAAAAAGTATACCACGCAGCATGCCGCAGCCACGCACTCGTGGACTGCTGGATCGAGCACAACATTACGTACGAGATCAAACTCATGGGTTCGGACGGTCAGCCGACTATCCGAAGCTGGATTGAATCACTACCAACCACGCAGCCGGCCCTCACGCGAGGACATCCGCTTGTGGCGTGTTTGTTCATAACTGCTTGCGAAACGATATTCCCACCCAACCCCCACCTCTCCAGAAACGCTTTTCGGTTAGAATAAGCGCGGTCGTCGCACCACGGAGCGCGACGAACCACGAATGCAAAATTCATCACTGTTAGAATCCCCCCGACCCAAACCACCATTCGCATCGACTACATCATGAGAATTTCCCTAGCTTTGGCTTTCATCCTCTGCGTTTCATTTCTACCGGTAGTCTCTGCAGAGGAGCTACAAAGCCTGTTCAATGGCAAGAACCTTGACGGTTGGGCAGGGCAAGCAGGTTTCTGGAGCGTCCAAGATGGCTCAATCGTCGGAGAGACAACCAAAGACAAACCCGCGAAACCCAACACTTTTCTAGTTTGGCAGGGTGGAGACGTCTCGGACTTTGAACTGACCTGCAAAGTGCGTTTTCGAGGCAACAACTCAGGAGTGCAGTATCGCAGCGAACTGACAGACGCCGAGAAATTTGCGTTGAAGGGATACCAAGCTGACCTTCACCCCAAGCCTGAATTCTTCGGCATGATGTACGGTGAAAAAACCGGTCGCGGCATTATCGCTCAACGGTTCCAGCGTGCCGTTGCAGGGCCTAAAGGCAAAGCCAAAGTAACCGCCACCATTGGGGATCCTGACCAAAAACTAGTTGACTGGGAATGGAACACCCTGCGGATTGTTGCAGTTGGAAATCAGCTCATCCATCAAGTCAATGGCATCAACACGATGGAACTCACTGATAATCACCCTGAAGCATTTTCATCAGGAGTCCTTGGACTTCAACTGCACCAAGGTGCCCCCATGCGAGTTGAGTTTAAAGACATTCAGTATCGCCCCTTGAAAGGGAAAGAAGCCAAAACGCTCCTCAACGCTGCAAAAGAGAAGCCAGCAAAAAAGTGAGCCACCCCGCGGCTACCAGCACTGCGAACATCCGGCCGATCTGGGCGGAATCCGACATTTAAATAGTGCGGAGCGTGGCCCGAGTTGAGTGGCCCGCTCAACGCTCCGGAATTTGTTCTCACAGCGGTCAGCTCCAATTTTCCACGATCATTAACGTTCGAATCGAGGGTTAGCTATGTGAACCGTTTACCACAAATTTTCCTCGGCTTGGCATCCATGATGATGCTGCACCCTGCTGCGCACTCCCTCGTTGATGCGCAGGACCGTGACGACCAGGCACGCTCAAAACCTGCTCGTACCGCCCCAAAATACTCACCCAGCGTACCGCCACCCACTCTTTCTGAAGTTGCATACGGAGATCACCAGCGACATGTGCTTGATTTCTGGAAAGCTTCTTCCGAGGGACCAGCGCCTGTTGCGTTTGTCATTCATGGTGGTGCTTGGAAGGGAGGTTCCAAGGAATGGGTGAACCGCTTTGTTGATGTAAACCAACTGCTCAACGCGGGAGTGTCAGTAGTCGCCATCAACTACCGATACGTCACTCAGGCTGATCCAGACGCGACCACCCCTCCCGTACACGCCCCTCTACACGACGCCGCAAGAGCGTTGCAGTTCGTCCGATCAAAAGCCGGGGAATGGAATTTAGACAGCAACAAGATTGGAGCGGCTGGAGGATCAGCGGGCGCCTGCTCCAGTTTGTGGCTTTCATTTCACGACGAAATGCGAGACCCAGGTAGTCCCGACACCCTATCCCGTGAGTCGACTCGGCTTCAATGTGCCGCCGTCCGGGGCGCTCAGACTACCCTCGACCCAAAACAGATGCGTGAATGGACGCCCAATAGCAACTACGGTGGACATGCGTTCGGAATCAAAGGCAAAGGGTTCGAAGCGTTTTACAATTCAAGAACTAAAATCCTCGGCTGGATCAATGACTATTCCCCCTACGCCCTTGTCAGCAAAGACGATCCGCCGGTCGCCCTGTACTACACTGCAAAACCCGCGCTAGGCAAGCCTCAAAAAGATCCGACTCACACTTCCAATTTTGGCGTAAAACTACAGGAGCATTGCCAAGCATTAGGAACAGAGTGCCATTTGGTTCATCCCGGAGTCGCCACGCCTGAGTACGCCACCCCGACGGATTTCCTGATCCGAAAATTAACAGGCAAGACACCCTAATTGATGTCACCACCGCTTAAACTCACCCATCCTCGACTAGAGGGATCATTGCTGCTTTCACCAAGCAGTCTTTCTATTGAAAAGTAGCGACAAGTCAGTTGCGTTTCAAATTTTCCCTGCCCGTCTCAGCAACGGTTTTGAAGGCATTCAGACCTGTCTGTAGTCACCTTCCACAACGGCCAATTGCTCAACCCTGCCGCCGCTGTGATTTCTCAACATTTATTCCATTCTGATTTGACAACGTTGCTCTCGCCTCATCAATGGATCGATGGTCACCTACATTTTAAGATCAACAGCAAACCATTTCAGAGGAACAAGAAACAGTGAGCACACATTATCACTTAGTTTGCGTTCTCTTGGCCTTCCATGTCACGGCATCACGCATTCACGCCGAAGATTCGCGGCCCAATATCGTGGTGATACTTGCTGATGACCTCGGTTACAGTGACCTTGGCTGCTTTGGTGGCGAGATCGAAACACCTGCGTTGGATTCGCTAGCCAGTAATGGCGTGCGGCTGACCCATTTCTACACGACAGGCAGATGCTGTCCGTCGCGTGCTTCACTTTTGACCGGCCTCTATCCACATCGTGTGGGCTTGGGACACATGGCTGGTAACGACCTCGGACAATCTGGGTACCGAGGACGTGTTGCCGACGATACCATCACTCTCGCTCAGACGTTAACAGAGAGTGGATACCGAACATTCATGGCTGGAAAATGGCATCTAGGCACAGATGACCCGACGGCACATGGCTTTGAGCAATTTTACGGGACCCTCGTCAGTGCGAAGCGTTTTTTTGATCCCGGCCATCTCATCCGACTGCCTAAGGACGAACCAGCCCGCGTCTATAACAAAGATACTTATTACGCAACGGACGCTGTCACCGACCACGCTCTCGATTTCCTCGATGCAGCGCGTACCACACCGGAGAAACCGTTTTTTCTCTATCTCGCCTACAACGCTCCTCATTTTCCCCTCCAAGCACCTGCGGAATTGATCCGCAAGTACGAAACGCGATATTCAAACGGATGGGATCAACTGCGAATCGAGCGTCTTGCCCGCATGAAAACATTGGGAATCATCCCAATAAGCACGAAACTAAGTGCACGTTCGACATGGAAAAACTATGGCGAAACAAAACAAGGAACGAACCCCGCATGGTCAACCCTCACTGAAACACGCCAGAAAGACCTTGCCCAACGAATGGCAATCTATGCAGCCATGGTCGACCGCATGGACCAACAGATTGGCCGACTCATCAACTCATTGAAGGAACACAGTGAGTTCGCCAATACACTAATCGTCTTCACCTCTGACAATGGCGCATGCTTCGAATGGGACCCATTCGGCTTCGATGTCAAATCAAGCAATCAAAACATTTTGCATGAAGGCGAAGCCCTCAAGCAGATGGGAGGCAGCAGCACGTTCCACAGCCTGGGATCTGGCTGGGCAAACGCCTGCAATACTCCTTGGCGGCTCTACAAGCATTACAACCATGAAGGTGGTATCGCATCGCCTGCAATCGTTCACTGGCCAAACCAAACGAACCTTAAACCCGGGACGATGCAAACCAAACCGTGTCACCTGATTGATATCTACCCCACTCTGCTCGCAGTGACGAAGTCACCCTACCAAGGCCCTGCACAACTCCCTGGCAGGAACTTGCTCACGAGCCGTGACGCTGCCCGCCCTGAGCGAGCATTGTTCTTTGAACATCAAGGAAATCGTGCCATCCGCCAAGGTTTCTGGAAACTGGTAGCCCTAGATGATGCTCCTTGGGAACTGTACGACCTTCGCACGGATCGCATCGAGTCGCTGAACCTGGCAGGCAAACACCCTGATAAGGTTGCTAAACTGAATGCACAATGGAAGCAATGGGCGAGAGACAACCAAGTAACCCCCTTGCCCCGGGACCTGAAGGTCAAATATTTGAAAGCCGACTGAGTTGTTCCCTCCAACCTGTCCACTCCCACACGACGATCCATAACGTCCACATCTATCACCCTGATTAGACGAAGGTCCATGCGCAATACTTCCAACAAATCGCTGCTCCGACACCTAGCCTCGCTGGGTTTTCTTCTTGGCTTTTTACTCAATCAGGCTGAGGCCGACCCGAATCCCTATCCGAAACAGCCCACCTCAGACAGTCGTCCGAATATCGTTTGGATTCTCGTTGACGACATGTCTGGGCACTTTGGCTATCAGGGCGAGCCGCTCGTCTCAACACCGAATGTAGATCGCCTCGCAAAGGAAGGCATTGCATTCACTCACGCCTACGCAACCGCACCCGTCTGTTCGACATTTCGTTCCGCACTCATCACCGGCATGTACCAAACGAGCATCGGGGCCCATCATCATCGAAGCTCCCGGGGCGCACTTAAAATCTCATTACCAAGCGATGTGACTCCGATCCCTGAGTTATTTCGCGCAGCAGGTTATTACACCTCAAACGGAAATGCAGACGCGTCTCGCCCGGGAAAAGAAGATTACAATTTCGTCTACAAGAGGCAGGATTTGTACGACGGCATCAGCTGGAGTGGCCGTAAGAAGGACCAGCCATTTTTTGCACAGTTCCAGCTTCGTGGCGGAAAACACAGAAACATCCCAGATAATTACACGCAGATACGTAGCGAACTGAGATCTCCGGTCGACCCGAATGTTGTCGCGATGCCACCCTACTATCCCGACCATCCCGTGATACGCGAAGACTGGGCCGCTTATCTTGACTCAGTGAACTACACCGACATCGAGGTGGGAAAAATAGTTAACAAGCTGAAAGAAGATAAGTGTCTCAACAACACCATCATCTTCTTTCTTACTGATCACGGCATCAGTCACGCCCGAGGGAAACAGTTTCTGTACGAAGAGGGGTTGAGTATTCCGTTCATTGCATGGGGCAGGCCATTGTCCCAAGCACCGAGTCAACGCAGAGACCTGATCTCCCACATCGACATTGCTGCCACCAGCTTGGATTTAGCGGGTATTCCGATTCCAAAATCGATGCAGGGACGTTCGCTCTTTGGACCCAACTTCCAACCGCGCGATTACGTGGTCGCGGCGCGTGACCGTTGTGACGAGACTGTTGATCACATTCGTAGTGTTCGAAAGGGTAACTTTAAATACATTCGAAACTACTTACCGGAAAGACCCTACCTTCAGCCCAGCAATTACAAGGACAAAAAGCCATTCATGCCAGTGCTAAGGCAACTTTACGCTGATGGTGAACTTAATCCAGCACAATCACTCATTATGGCAGAGACGCGGCCCATCGAGGAACTCTATCACCTCACCGATGACCCATGGGAACTCGATAACCTAGCTGCGAATCCAGCGCACGCCGAGCATCTTCAACGGTTCCGTAACATACTGAGCGACTGGGAACGCAACACCAACGATCAGGGTCGTGTACCAGAGAACGCCGCAATGTACGATAGTGACATGACGCCACAGATTCAAAAGACGCGACGAAATGATCCTAGAGCCGCCGACATCCTTGAACGCAACATCGCGTTGATGAAAAAATGGCAGCAGGAAGGTAAGTAACCGTCCACCAGCCACGGCGGCAGTCACTGCCTACACCAATGGCATGTCTTGTGGCTGCAAACCCGTCCTCGTTTATTTAAGTTTTTACTAGCGAACACCGACGCGATCCAAGGT
>Ga0315331_10000508_pt1 | contig 27138 bp, 25 predicted proteins | sample M160m34915metaG_FD_203456 | JGI IMG/M metagenome (GOLD analysis project Ga0315331, IMG submission 203456) | Ammonia-oxidizing marine archaeal communities from Monterey Bay, California, United States - M1 60m 34915 | ecosystem: Environmental > Aquatic > Marine > Intertidal zone | place: USA...
GCCTCTAGTATCTTCTGATTATTCCGGAGACACGCGATCCTGCATCATCGATGGCCTATCCACAATGCTTGTCGACAACAGGCAATTAAAAATTTTAGCATGGTATGATAATGAGGTGGGCTACGCGAATAGGCTCATGGAGCTTGTTTACAAGGTTGCTTCCAGTATTAGAAGTTAGGGTATATTAATTGACGAATATTAGAAATTATATCGTCGTAACAGCAGCTTACTGGGGGTTTACCCTCACAGACGGTGCATTAAGAATGCTGGTTCTCTTGCACTTTCATACCTTGGGGTATTCGCCGTTTGAGTTGGCAACACTTTTCCTTCTCTATGAGCTAATGGGAGTTTTGACAAATTTAATAGGAGGTTGGTTAGGGTCCCGGTTTGGTGTGAAACTTACCCTACTGTCAGGATTGGCTCTCCAAGTACTCTCTCTGTTTTTGTTATCTTTTCTTAATCCTTTGTGGTCAGCAATATTTTCGCTAGTTTTTGTTCTTTTTGCTCAAGGATTATCTGGAGTTGCTAAAGACCTGTCGAAAATGAGTTCCAAAAGTGCAATCAAATTGGTGGTTCCCAAAAGTAATCATTCGACGCTTTTTAAGCTTGTGGCTTTGCTAACGGGTTCAAAGAATGCACTTAAAGGCGCGGGGTTTTTTCTAGGTGGTGTACTCCTATCTATTTGTGGTTTTGTTTACGCGCTTTGGATTATGGCTGGTGCATTGTTCGCTCTGTTGATCCTAAGTGGTTGGCTTTTACCAAGTTCGATCGGTAAATCATCGGCAAAGGCGAAGATCAGAGAAGTTTTTTCTAAGTCCAGACCAATCAATATTTTATCTATAGCACGAGTGTTTCTATTTGGTGCCCGTGATGTGTGGTTCGTCGTTGCATTACCTGTTTTTTTATTGAGTGAGTTAAATTGGAGTTTTAAGGCGGTTGGTGGGTTTCTGGCCCTTTGGATAATAGGGTACGGGATTGTTCAAAGCTTTGCGCCTACTCTAATCAAAAGTTCTGAAGATGGACATTCAAAAGAACTTAAATACGCGTCTGCATGGATGGTAATTCTGTGTCTTGTAACCCTTGCGATTACTTTAGCAATCGAAGCGGAATACCATATTACTTTAAGCCTTCTATTTGGTTTAGCTGCATTTGGATTTTGCTTTGCAGTAAATTCTGCTTTGCACTCCTATCTGATTTTGAATTTCTCCAATGTTGATAATGTTACTCTGTCGGTAGGTTTTTACTATAGCGCTAATGCTGCAGGAAGACTGCTGGGCACTCTTTTGTCTGGCATTGCGTATCAGATAGCAGGACTAACAGGAGCGCTTGTAGTTGCTTTAAGCATGCTGATAATTGCTACCGTATTTACCATGCTGTTGGGCCCTGCATTTAATAGAGTGGAAGTTAATCAAATTCAATAAAAACAGGCATTTTTTTATTAATAAACTATATTATACCTTTATCTTTAAGCTCATTTATTTGGTCGTCCGTATATCCCGTTTCTCCCAGGATGCTATCTGTGTTCTCCCCAAGTTTTGGAGCAGGATTGTTCAAGGGTTCATCTCCAGAAGATCTAATTGGATGCGCAACCATTTTAAAAGTTTTATTTGGATTTGCTGGATTGGCAAAATTATGAATTCCGTCTCTTTCAGAGACGAAAGGATTATTCATAGCCTGTCCAATATCATAGATGGGCGCAGCGGGCACACTGCCGGCGAACGTGGAAAGCCATTCTTCCGTAGTCTTTGTTGAAAGTGCCTCGTCCAGCATTTGTTGCAGAGTTTCACGATGTTCTAATCGGTTTTCAAATAAGAGGAAACGGGGGTCTTCAGACCAGCTTGCTTGTCCGAGTTTATCGCAAAGTATTGGCCAGAACTTTTCTTTGTTACACATTAAAAAGATCCAGCCATTCTTGGTTTTATATAACTGACAAGGTGTTAAGGATGGATGGGCAGATCGTTCGAGTCTTTCGGTAACAACGTTATCATTAAGATACCAAGTGGATAAATAACTTGTATTATGCAAGGCTAAATCGAAGAGTGAAACATCCATGTCTCGTCCAATACCAGACGAACGAGCGGCAACCACGGCGGAAACTAAACTGAAAGCCATTGCAAGACCTGTCATCATGTCAACAACAGATAATCCGAAACGAGCTGGTGGTGTTCCTGGCTCACCTGTCAAAGAAAACCATCCTGTTTCCGCCTGCATAAGGTAATCAAAGCCTGGCCAGGTTTGTCTTGAACCGGATCTGCCATAAGCACTGAGATGGGCGCAGACAACCTTTGGGTTAACGGCTTTTAGGGATGCATAATCTAAACCAAGTTTCTCAGGGACATCTCCCCTGAGATTATTTGATACAGCATCGGCTGTTTTTACTAATTCGTGAAAAACAGCTAATCCCTCTGGCTTTTGCAGGTTGATCGTTACGCTTTTTTTATTGGCGTTAAAGCTGTGAAAAAACTCGCTGTCTTCTGGCCCTAAAAAATATGGGCCAACTGCCCGAGACATATCGCCGCCATCAGAGGGGTTTTCGATTTTAATTACTTCAGCGCCCTGGTTTGCGAGGTACATGGTTCCAAATGGTCCCGCACCGTATTGTTCTACTGCAAGAACCCTTACCCCAGTTAATGGTTGCATCCGTTTATCTCTCAATCATTCAGTTTTTTGTGCATTGATATTTTTACTAATGAACTGTTGAATTGACCGCAATACTAATTTGGGGTTTTCGCGATGAGGACTATGGCCGGTATTGGGTAAAATTTTCTTCTTACAAATGCCTGAGACATTTTTCTCGATAGTATCGAGTTGTGACAATGTGCCATAAGCATCCGTTTCTCCCTGAATTAAAAGTGCTGGACACTGAATGTTAGACAAGCAAGATACGATATTCCAAGTGAGGAATTCTGGACTGAGCCAAATATTATTCCAGCAGCGAAAAATCATTTCCGGTTCGCGATGATGTTTTGCCAGACCAGCTTTGAGCCCACCTTGCTCGAAAGCTTTTTTTGCGTCTTTCAAGCCGTTCAATGAAATTTCTTCTACGAATACATGTGGTGCTTCCAGAATTAGCCCCATAATTCCGGTATCCGCCGAGCTCGCATGGATTAGAGCAATTGAGGCTCCGTCGCTATGGCCATAGAGAATAGGGTTACTAATGTCAAAGTGATTCAATATTTTCGGAAGTATATTAAGTGCTTCCTTATGCATATATTTAGCATTGAATTTGCTATTAATGAAGTCTGATTGACCATAACCATGACGAGAATAAACGAAGACTGAGCAATTAATTAGATTAGATAGTTTTCTTGGAAGATCTCTCCAAAGTGATAAGGCGCCCAAGCCTTCATGCAGCATAACAATTGTTGGAGCGGTCGGTCTTTTTACCTCGTAAAAGGAATACTCTATCCTACCATCCGCAATGGTTACCAGATTTTTCATTTTTCATTTCACATTAAAACTAGGCTTTATTCCGTAATTTAAATCTTTGTATTTTCCCGGTTGCCGTCTTCGGTAACGCATCGGAAAATTCAATCCAACGAGGGTATTTATAGGCAGCTAAGTCAGAGCGAACAAAATTTTTCAATTCTTCCGCTAGCGCCTCTGACGGTACCAATCCGTCCACTAAGACAATGAAGGCTTTCGGTTTTATCAGTTCATCTTGGTCTGGATACCCGATTACGGCGGCCTCTAAAACAGATGGATGTTTGATGAGCGCGCCTTCAACCTCGAAGGGGGATACATAAATACCACCAACTTTTAGCATGTCATCATTACGTCCACCGTAGGTCATCACACCGTTATCACCCATAGTATAATTATCACCAGTTCGGGTCCATTCCCCACGGAAAGTAGCTTTTGTTTTTTCTCTTTGCCCCCAATACATCAAGGCCGAAGTAGGTCCCGAAACTTCAAGAATACCAATCTCGCCAATGCTGCAAAGTTCACCCGACTCGTTAATAAGACGAACCTCATATCCCGGTACGACACGACCTGTCGTTCCAGGTTGAATATCATCGATTTCATTGGAGACGAAAATATGAAGCATCTCGGTTGTTCCTATACCGTCAAGAATTTTAGTTCCAACTTTATTTGTCCATCGATGAAGTAAGTCGGCTGGCAATGGTTCGCCTGCGGAGACAGATAAACGTATGGAATGTTGACTTTTTTCTGGTAATTCGCTCGCTAAAAGCATTGCAAAGAGCGTCGGCACGCCAAAAAATAAAGTAGGTTGAAACTCTGTGAAAATATTTACTACCGATTTTGGATCTGGTGGTCCGGGTAATAAAACCGATGTCGCACCGACAGCCATTGGGAACGTTAGAGCGTTACCTAGGCCATAGGCGAAAAAAAGCTTTGCAGCCGAAAACACAACATCGTCAGATGAAATATTCAAATACGGAATTGCATAGAGATCTGCGGTTGGCAATAGATGTGAATGAAGGTGCACTACCCCTTTTGGTAAGCCAGTTGTCCCTGAAGTGTACAGCCAGAAACATATATCATCTGGCTTAGTATCAGCAGATACAAACGTTGTTGGGGATTCAGATGTCAATGGATATAAGGTGCGATATTTGGAAGATATCCCATCAACTATTACGAGGAAGGGAATTTTTGCTTCTTGCAGAACTGTGTCTACCAGACTATCGCTAATTATAAGTCCAGCGGCATCGGCATCTGATATTATATAAGAATAATCTCGAGGCGTGAGCCTGGTATTTAACGGAACAGGAATAATACCTGCTTTTATTGCTCCCAGAAAACAGCATACAAATTCAATACTATCCAGCATAACCAATATTAGACGAGACTCTTTTTTCAATCCTAGTTTCTGGATAGCATTACTAAATTGGGAAGCTTTTTCTGCAACCTGGTTGAAAGTATATTGGCCATTTGAATCGATGAAGGCTATCTTCTCGCCGCGGCCAGCGTTTAGATTTCTCTCTATTAAATCGTCGGCCGCATTGTAAAAAGGGCCTACACCCTCTCTTTCGGCAATCATCCCCTAGTCTCCCTTCAGGCCCAATAAACGTCACAAAAAATTAAACAATGTCAAACTTTTTAATGTTAATGTCCAGCAAACGTAAATAGGCAATCGTGACTAGATCTTGTAATATAAAGAAAAATCTAATTGTTTAAAAAGCATATAATGACAATTGATCCGTTGATTTTAAGAGCTCTTGATTATCCTTATTCTTACCCAGCGTATGATTTCGTTTTAGATAACGGTTCTGTGGCACCGCTTCAGGATAGGAAAAGCCTTGAGGGCAGGACCCCAGTATTAGCAATAGGTTCGAATAGATCACCCGAGCAGTTGCTCAGAAAATTTGGTGACCAGAATTTCCTCCCAGTAACATGTGTTAAACTGTGTGATTACGATGTGGTTTACGCAGCTCATATCACCTCATATGGTTCAACTCCTGCTGTATTGGCTCAATCGCCAGGAACGATCGTCGATATAGCGATAACCTGGCTCACAAAAGTACAACTCAAGCGTATGCATGAGACTGAGGCTATTGGAATAAACTATGATTATGGCGTTTCTAATTCTTTAAAAATAAACGCCGACTACGATTATCAAAACCAGAATATTGGTTGTTATTTAGGTCGGCGTGGATGCTTGAATATTATGGGTAATATTATTGCTTTAAAGGAAATAAGCGCGACGAAACGCGTGTTTGGTGCGTTTAGCCAGTCCGAAATACTCAAGGAAATCTGGTTACATGAACAAAAAGAAATCCAATTTGAGGCTTGGTTAAAGAACCTTATTCAAAATAAAGAGGCTCGTAATAGTATTACGGCTACCTTTGAGCGGACCGCAATTATGAACGTTCTTCCAGCTTTTGAAGTATTTACCAGTGAGGGTCTGTAAACATGTTTCGTCCGGATAAGCTGGGTCTAATTGGATTCGTTATCATCTTTGCGCTGTCCTTCATATTTCAAGGGCATGATAAAAATGCTAACCAATATGGGAAAGACAGTGTTTCAAAGAGAAGGCCGCCCTCATCGCAGATTGTTCAAGAACAAAGAAGGCCTCAGCGTGTATTGCCGCCAATTTCTCAACAAGACCCTGTATTGAAACTGGCACCTAGCCAAAAGGGTAATAGCACAGGAACAGCCTTCTCAATAGGGCCAGGTTCCTGGATGACAGCACGGCACGTTGTAGAGGGGTGCAAAAAATTTGGGATCGCGGTTGGAGGCAAACGCATAGAAAAGGGATTTAATGTGAATTTAAATCCATATCACGATCTCGCAACTTTTGAGACTAGGAGAATTATTCCAGCATTAGGGTTTGAAAAAGAGCCCTTAAAGATTGGCCAAGCTGCATTTCATTTTGGATATCCCCAAGGTAAGCCAGCTGCTATTCATTCTGTTTTATTGGGGCGGGTAAAGATCAATCCTGGGCGAAGAACGAGACATACGGAACCAGTGATAGCTTGGGCAGAATCAAGAAGGGCGCCAAATTTCTCAGGGTCTCTGGGAGGCATAAGCGGGGGTCCAGTAATGGATCACCAAGGGGATATTATTGGAGTATCGGTTGTTGAGGTGCGACGTCGAGGAAGGATACTTACCTCGGCTCCGAAGGGAATAAAGGATATGCTAGCTAGGGCTGGCAATCCAGAGAAGGAGCAATATAGTAAAAAAGTGAAACCCGATATCAACACCCGCCAATTTGAAAAGATTGGAAGAGATTTGCGGCAAAGTCTCTCGGTTTCTAAAGTTTTGTGCTGGGTTAATTAACCTGCTGGTTCAATATTTTTTATGATTGGAGGATGATCCTATGAGCTCATTTGATTTAGGGAATAATCAATCTCTTTTTTATGTTTACACGCCATCCACGAACAGAAAGCCTACAGTAGTTTTTGTTAACGCCCTAGTTGGGTCGACAGAAATGTGGGAGGGGTTTATTGGTGAAACTCTCCGAAAAGAGGGTTTTGGCACATTATCCTATAATTTTAGAGGACAGGCGGATAGTAAATTTAATCTAACCACAGAATTGACGCCCAAGTTAATAGTTGATGATTTATTGAAACTATTGGACTTCGTTAAACCGCATAGACCAGTCTTGGTTGGTTTATCGATAGGCGGTTTATTTGCTGCGCAAGCAATAGAACACGGTGTTTTGTCGGAAGGTTTGGTATTGATAAACACACTCAGGAAACCTGGTCAAAGACTGGATTGGATCAATGAGAGTTCTTCGCGTGCCTTTGCCTTAGGCGGACGGCAACTATTATTGGACTTAATGGCGCCTATGTTGATCAATCCCGCGACGCTCTTGGAAATGCGTGCCGCTGCGTTGTTGGATGACGACTACACAGTCACTGCTGAACAAGATGGTCACATGAACTTAATGCGCAACGCGGTTTCAGCCGATTGGAATTTTCCTTGGCAAAATTTAAAAATACCTGTCCTGGTCATGACAGGAGAGCATGATCGTGTATTTTTAGTCAAAGAGGATGTTTTGGAGTTATCCAAGAGAATACCAAACGCAGGTATGGTGAATTTTACGGATGCAGGTCACATGATTCCGATGGAGAGACCAGAAAAATTTACAAACGAACTAATGAGCTTTTTGGGGACTTTCCAGGAATAAAGTTTCTCAATCACTCATAAAAGGAGAATATTCTTGTGGTATCTGAAGCTTAAAAGCCCCTTTAGGGGTGATGTGTCTAAACTCACTTGACTCTAAAACGCGGTAGCTTAAACATAAACTTCTAAATCTAAGGGGATATTGATGATTTGAGTTCTGACCAGAACTAATAAACTTGGAGGAAGTGACAATGAGTGTTGAAGATGATGGAGGCGCTGCTGCTGGGGCAGCAGGTGCTACTGAAGTTGCACCAACAGCATTTACTGACGTATTAAGCGCTACATTTCAGCAAGAAATTGCGGCAGGTGCTGATCCAGCCGCAGCGTTGGCGACAGCTGCCACCGCGAGCCAGGAAGTCGCCGTTCAAATGGGTGTTCCCGCAGCAGATGTTGCTGCCAATCTCGAAGCAGCAACTGCTACATTCACATCAGCAATCGAGGCCGGAACCGATCCAGCTACTGCTATGGTGTCAGCAGCCGGACAGGCTGCGACCGCAATGGGAATGGAACCAGGTGTTGCTGGTGGGGATGCTACGGATATCATCTCGGGCGCTATGGGCTCCGCTTATGATGCCGCAATCGAGGCAGGGTCTACTCCCGCTGAAGCTTTTGCTGCAGGAAAGGCCGCAGCTGAAGGTGCAGCGACAGAAATGGGCATCGACCCCACTGCTGGAACTTTCTTAGATACGATGACTTCGGTGCAGGCCACATTTACTGATGCTGTAGCAACAGGCGCCGACCCCGCTGCAGCAATGGCTGGTGCGCAAGGTATGATGGGTGCAGGTCCAGCATTGATTGGTGACCCAGCCCTTATTGCTGCAGCGCCTGCATTTGCGGAACCGTTTGAGCAGGGTTTTGCCGGTGGTATGCCGGATGGCTTTGTGGCGCCAACGATGGCCATTGGAGTTGATGGAACGCTGGTTCAGCCTCCTACAATGGGGGATGCAATGATGCTGGGGCCTGGAGGAGTTCCTATGGTCAATCCCGCGATGATGCAGCCAGGTGCGATGGAATGTGGACCTGATGGTACCTACTCCGCCGCGGACCCGGGGTTTTTCCCTCCCCCTCCATTTGGGGACCCCTCATTTGTGGCGCCAACGGAAGGAATGCCAGGGTTCGAAGCCTTTTCGTCATTAGCAACTCAAATTGGCCTTGACCCAGCAGCCGCTGCTGCACCAGGTTTTGTCCCTCCGCCTGGTACTCCCGGAATGGATCAGCCTGGAATGCCTTCGGCACAAGTTTTTGACGCCGCAAGTGGTGGTTTTGCTCCACCGGAATTTGGGCTTCCAGATCCGAACCCAGAAGGCTTTACAATACCTACACCTCCTCCTGGAGATTTCTTCACTGCTCCCCCAGCCGATTTTTTTGATCCTGGGGCACTTCCGCCTGTTGGTGGAACTGAGTTAGGTCTTGGGTCCTTCGCTGGTCCGGGAGCACCACTAGTGCCGGGACCTGATGGCAACCTAGTTCAGGATCCAAGTTTTGTGCCACCAGATCCATTTGGGACAGCACCGGTGGAAGGCTTCATTGATCCTGGTGCAAACTTTGTTGGCATCCCACCTACAGATGCAGCAGCACCAAATCCTGCACTGGATACTGTATTTGCTACTCCAGATGCACCTGCACCAACCTTTGATCCGATTGCAGACGCAGTTGGTGGAGCGATTGATACAGGCGTTACGCAGGGAGCGTCGCCTGCCCCTGATCCTGTAGCAGCGCCTATCGCTCCTGACCCAGGGCCTGCGGCGCCAGATCCAGTCGCTGATGCACCTCCCCCACCACCAGATGATCCAGTGGCGGGCTAATAACCAGAAAGCGGGAAAAATATTTTCCCGCTTTTTTCGTTTGCTGCCATGATGTGACAAAACTCACTTGACTCTATTTGTGTCAGGAGGCCTACTTGTTGGCGTCGTGTGAGACATTGGGTTTAAAATACGATCGTTCAATGAGACTAGTTGTTGAACCGTGGTAGTAGGGTGTGAATTGGAAAGTTCAAAAAGTAAAATGTTTTGCTGAAATTAACCAACGAAAAGGAAATTAGTTTATGGCAATAGTAGGTATGGATAATCCAGCTGGTGCGACTTCAACAGATGTTGCGGCGCTTCCTGCCGATGCTATGGCAGGGGCAACAGCTGCTGATATGGCAGCGATGCCACCAGCGGCGATGGAAGGTATGGGGCCAGATATGATGGCAGCGATGCCCCCTGAGGCGATGCAGGGTATGGATGCCGACATGATGGCTGCAATGCCTGCTGAGTGTATGTCAGCGATGGGGCCAGATATGATGGCAGCGATGCCCCCTGAGGCGATGCAGGGTATGGATGCCGACATGATGGCTGCGATGCCTCCTGATGTGATGTCAGCGATGGGGCCAGATATGATGGCAGCGATGCCGCCCGAAGCGATGCAGGGTATGGATGCCGACATGATGGCAGCGATGCCTCCTGATGTGATGTCAGCGATGGGTCCAGAGATGATAGCAATGATGCCGCCCGAAGCGATGCAGGGTATGGATGCCGACATGATGGCTGCGATGCCCCCTGAAATGATGTCGGCGATGGGTCCAGAGATGATGGCAATGATGCCGCCCGAAGCGATGCAAGGTATGGACGCCGACATGATGGCAGCGATGCCTCCTGAAATGATGTCGGCGATGGGTCCAGAGATGATGGCAATGATGCCACCCGAAGCGATGCAGGGTATGGACGCCGACATGATGGCAGCGATGCCGCCTGAGTGCATGTCAGCGATGGGTCCAGAGATGATGGCAATGATGCCGCCCGAAGCGATGCAGGGTATGGATGCGGATATGATGGCTGCAATGCCGCCCGAAGCGATGCAGGGTATGGATGCGGATATGATGGCTGCCATGCCTCCTGGAGCGATGGAAGGTATGGATGCGGATATGATGGCTGCCATGCCTCCTGGAGCGATGGAAGGTATGGATGCGGATATGATGGCTGCCATGCCTCCTGGAGCGATGGAAGGTATGGATCCGGCTATGGGTGGCGGAAATATGACTGATTCTGCTGCGAATCCGGGAATGGATGGTGGAATGGACGCGTTGGGTGCTGCTTTTGGAGCTCAAGGTGTTGAGCCAATGGGAGCACCTCCGCCGGGAACGGAGGGTGATCCTATGGCCAATATGGCAGCGACTGACCCAATGGGGACAGCTCCACCACCCGGAGCGGAAGCAGACCCAATGGCTGGACTTGATGCTGCTCTTGGAGGCGCCATGGATCAGTCTATGGATCAAGGCGCTGGCGCTGGCGCGCCAGATATGGGAGTTCCGCCTGATGCGGGTACTGAGGCTCCAATGGATGCTCCAGACGTACCTGAGCCCGATATGCCTCCTCCTCCCGACGAGCCAATTGTTGGGTGATACAGTAGTCACGTAACCTAGGATTAAATTTTTATAAGGGGTTGTGACTGAAAAGTCATAACCCCTTTATTTCGTGCTGAAATATTCTTCTCGATATCACCTGAGTATTTTGATGAAATTATTTTGGCACGGTTCCCCACCCGAGTTAAATCCATGATGTATTATATTCGTTGTGAACAAATTAATTAACAGATGTGCTAACTGGACATATCTGCTTATTATCTTTAAGTTTTTGATTTAGTTTTGACTACTATGGCCTGCCAGAGGGTTTTATGCCAATGGATACAAGATCACTTCGATCCCTATCACTGAGCACCATAGCACTGGCGCGTCAATTTGGTGTCAGGATAACAGCGGAGCAATTAGAAGAAAAAATAGCCCGGGGACAGGTTTCGTCGACACGCGAGCTGTCAAAGACCTTTAACGAACAGGGTATAAAACTCCAGCTGTTGAAGCCAAATTTAAAAACGTTAACAAGTCGTTCCTATTACTTTCCATGTGTGGCACTTCTCAGAGATGGAACGTCTAAAATACTGATTAGTTGTTCGCAGAATGCAGAGGGCATTTTTGAATTCCAATCAATAGATCCGTTAGATCCGACTAATAAAGTCGTCGTGGAAAAGGAAGATGAGTTTAAGAAAACTTGGAACGGATCGGTATATTTGGTCTCCAGAGAGACAGGTGTTTCTTCGCAGGACCGTATATTTGACTGGACTTGGTTTATTCCTGAACTTTATCGGTTTAAAGGCTTATTGGGTCTCACCTTCATAGCAGCGATACTGACCCATTTGCTAGGTTTAGCGCCCATTGTTTTTATCCAGATATCGCTTGATAAGGTGTTAAATTATGGGGCTGTATCGACCTTGACTATTTTGGTTATGGGCGTCACAGCTGCCCTGATTTTCAATGGTATATTGGGGTTCGTGCGCGATTACGTTATAAATTTTATTTCTACATCAATAGAGGCGCGCCTATCTGGCGATATTTTCGATAAAGTTATGGCCATGCCGGCATCAACCTTTCAAACGGGCTCACCTTCAGAGTTCGAAGGAGTTCTTCATTCTTCTGGAATTATAAAAAACTTCGTATCACGACAAGTCCTCACAACAATTTTCGATGCCACAGGGATTCTAGTTTTTCTTCCTGTTCTATTTGGTTACAGCCCTTTTTTAGCCCTGATTGTAACGGTTTTTTCTATGATTATTGGCGCCATATCGCTATTTGGAAGATGGCGCCAGAAAGAAGCTGGCAAAATAACTGGCCCAATAGAGCAATCGAAACGCAGAGCCGTCCAGTCGAGTGTTGCAGGTATTGAGACCATAAAAGCGTTTTCTCTGGAGGCTTCCCAAAGAAGAGAGTGGAGAAAAGTTTCATCCAGCAGTATCCGCCAAAGCATTCACGGCCAAGTTTCAAATATGATTATTACCAATGTGAATGCAACACTCACCCAACTCATGACTGTTGCACTGGTTACAACGGGTGTTCTATTAGTCCTTGGTAGCGGCCTTTCAGCGGGTGCTATCATTTCTTGTAATATGCTGGGGGGTAAGCTCGTTTCACCAGTGACAGCTCTTTTCACGTTCTTTGCCGATCTCAACGGGTTTAAGTCAACGCTTGACTCAGTCGGCGCGAGTTGGAATGGACCAACGGAAAGAGTGGGAACAGGAAACGAAATTGTGATAAAGGGTGAGGTGGTCTGTAAAGATGTAGTCGTAAAGTTTGAAAATACCAATGCACTTGATGGCTTGACGCTAAACGTGCCAGCTAGATCCAAAGTAGCAGTTGTGGGACCTTCAGGATCAGGTAAGACAACATTTTTGCGCTTGTGCCAAGGATTCTTGAGGCCAAATACCGGGTCAATGGAGATTGATGGGCAGAATATACGATATTTAAGCCTTGATAACTACCGTAGTCAAAATACGCTTATAGACGCTAAGCCAGTTTTTTTTGGGGCGACGATTGAAGAGAATTTAAGAAAGGTACAACCAAATATAAGTGAACGTGAATTTACGGAGATCCTTGAAATTTCTGGTTTGCAAAAAGTATTGGACGAGCTACCCGAAGGGATTTCAACAGAAATTAATCAGTTTGGTATGCCATTATCGCAAGGGAACAGAGTGACGCTAGCTTTGGCTCGTGGGCTGATGGCTAGGCCACGTCTTCTTTTAATTGATGAAGCACTTGCTAATTTTGACAAATCAACTCAGATCGCGTTTTTTGAGAATTTTCCAAAAATATCGGAAATGAAGACCGTATTAATGGCAACACATGATATGCGATTAACGGCGGAATTCGAGCAAATTATCGTATTAGATAAAGGTATAGTTGTTGGGCAAGGTACTCATGATGCATTATTGAAGTCTTGTCCATTATACAAAGACCTTTGGACTATGGATCAAAAACTTTCGGGGATCTAGAAACCCGCTGACTGAAAAAGAGAGACGGCATGGCTGGTGATCAATCCTTTACTGACGGTGAGTATATCTTCCGAGAGGGAGAAAGTGCACTTTACGCATATATTGTTAAATCCGGCGTTGTCGAAATTACAAAACACAGTGCCTCAGGTGTACAGGTTTTAGCAGGTTTAGCACCTCCAACTATCTTTGGAGAGATGGCTTTAATCGATGGAAATCCCAGAAGTGCAGGGGCGAGAGCCAAGGGTGATACTGTTGTAACAGAAGTTACAGAAGAAGCATTTTTAGGGTACTTACGCCAAAATCCCGAAGCAGCTGTCCGTATAATGAAGACTATCTCGGAAAATTTACGGGCTTCAAATCAACTGGTTGCGAAATATGAGCAGTCTGGGTCAGCTGATAACGATCTTTTACAAGGTGCCAACCCCAGCGCATTCCAGTCAGGAGAGCTAAAACCGGATGAGGATTTTGAGATAGATGACACCGATGCAATCTATGAACAGGGCCCATCAAAACCACTTTTAATTACTGTCGTATCTTTACTGACATTCTTTATTGGTAGTGTGGTGTTTGCTTCTTTGAGCCAGGTCGATACATCAGTGTCGGCTAGAGGAGAGTTTTTGACTGCAACGCCTAATGTGGTTGTTGAAGCGAGTGCGAGTTCGGTTGTAAAAAGTGTGGAAGTACAGCGCGGGGATAAGGTCGAAAAAGGCCAGATTATAGCCTATTTGGATGACACTGTTGTGAAAGTCAATCTAAGACAGAATCAGGAAAAGATCGATAACATCTACCAGTCGTTAATAAGATTTAACATGGAGCAAGCTCTAGTAGATGATATCCAAAAATTTAAATCAAACGTTCAACTCGATAACTTATATCAGAAAACGGTGGAAAAATTAGGTTTGAAAAACACGCCTCCAAAGCTCAGTGATTTATATAAGACTACTTTAATAAAGAAGGTATCGGAATATTCTGAGAAAATGAAGTCTTTTGACTCTAAGCTAAATAAAACTCGAAATGAATATGTATCGTCGAAACAACTTCTTGAAATTTCTAAAAAACAGACTGAAATAAAATCTAAACTGACAAGGGTACAGAAAGATCTATATGATAGAAAGATAGGTTCACTACTAAAATATCTCTCTGCAAAAGACGCACTTCTAAACGCAGAGAAATCCCAATTTAATGCTGAGACAGCTATTACAAAGCTTGAATCGGAGATAACCACTCAAACAGCAGATAAACAGGCATTTATAGCAAGTTGGGCTTCAAAATTAACGAGCGATATAACCGCCAAAAATGAGGAGCTAATGCAGCTTGAGCAAGAAAAAATTAAACTTTCGCGCCTAGTGGATAATATAATAGTTAAGTCTCCAGCTGAAGGAATTGTCCTCGATATACCTGCTGTTTCCAGCGGTGGTAATATCAGAGAAGGAGAACCCATCGTCACCTTGGTCCAATCTGATCAACCATTGTTTCTCGAAGTTGATATAGACCCTAAAAAAATTACCGATATGAAGCTGGGGATGGATGTCTCCGTGAAATTGGATGCGATGCCTTTTCAGGAATTCGGCGGTTTAGATGGCGAGTTAATATATATCTCTAATGATACCTTTAATGAGTCTGTATCAGGCGATAAAGGAGTGTTTTACAGAGGAAGAGTGAAGGTACAGAATGTTAAAGATTCTCAAATGCCTAAAGATTTTGTGTTGTCTCAGGGAATGTTGGCGTCAGCGGATATAATGGTTGGGAAACGGCCTCTAATTTCTTATTTCACATACCCTATTATGAAAGCATTTGATGAGTCATTTAATGAGCCGGAGTAAATTATACATAAAAGGGTAGCACTTACTTTTATGTTATTATTTTATTCTGATAGTATTAATGAAGGTTCTTTATAAATTTGAATATTTCTTGTTTAACACCGGTATCAAAAAGTTTATTCCCCGTTATAGAGAGAAGTATTTCGATGTGCCCAACGCCGGCGAAATTTTTCAAAGTTATGTGACCTCTTTCATTTTTTATTGCGTTGGCCAACAGGACTGAATTTTTTGCGTATACCATTTTGTCGTTTTTCCCATGCAATAGCAGTCCGGGAGGCGCATCTGATCTCGCAAAAGTAGTAGGCTTGGTTTGTTCTATAGTGTGCGCAAAATTATTAAAAATGGGCTTGGTTGATGCAGTCTTTAATGGATTAAAGGCGTGCGGGCCGGCTAATGAGACCCAGCCACTTATAATTTTTGTGGATGCTCCAGCTCTCTTTAAATAACGATTATCCAGAGCTAAAAGAGCTACTATATGTGCGCCTGCTGAATGACCAACAAGAACAATTTTGGGCGTATTTTTTTTTTGTTCATACCGACGATGAGTCCAAACTATAGCTTTAGCAATGTCGTCAACAAATGCTGGGAATTGAATCTCAGGATAAAGGCGGTAGTCGGGAATTATTGTTGTATAGCCTTGTGATACAAATCGTTGCGCAATAAACCGATAGTTGGAACGCTCTCCCGAACGCCAAGAGCCGCCATATATAAACATTATGATAATTTCTTTGTTTTCTTCTATGAGAGGTTCATAGATATCGAGCTTTTGTCTTCTATGAATTCCGTAGGCGACGTCAGGTTCTAGTTTATAACCATCATAGGGGGATAAAGGGTCCGCAAATATTAAAGGAGAGCAACTGGCAGAACACAATGTTCCGAAAGCAACAATTAAGGTTAAAAGACGATGCACTCTAAAATTTTTCAAAATCATTCAGTTAACGGTCAACTTAGACATATTTAATAATAGATTGGATCAGTAGAGAATTAGTAAACAGTTAGGAAAGGCACTTCTATTTGAGGATAATTATGTTCCTAGAGGATGAATTAAATGCAATGCAATTAGAATTGTTTCTAAGTGTGGTGCTGCCGGACAGATTTGAACTGTCGACCTCGCCATTACCAATGGAGTGCTCTACCCCTGAGCTACGGCAGCTTTTTTCTTTCTAAAAAGTTGAACATAGGACAACTGCTCGGGACCATGCCACATGAATTACTATCTAATCAAGGGGGTTTGCTGTAATCAACGAAAACAATTAGTTTTAAAAATATGACGTTTCTGAAATTGGTTATTATTTGTGGAACAAGACATGTCAAAAGAAGATAAAAAAAATGTAGAATGTATTTCAAAACAAAAAGAGAAAGATGAGAGACGCGCTCTTGCATTGAGGCTTAATTTAAAACGCAGAAAGAGCCAGCTCCGAAAAAGAGTAGGAAAAGAAGATGGTTAAATCAGATTTTTCCTAATATTTAATTCATAACATGTATGGCAGTACATCTGTTTTGAGCTCAAAATTTACATTTTGATGTGAAAATTCACCCAGCGTATTCATTGGAAAAAGTAATGGAACATATTGTAATTCGAGGTGGAAAAAGTCTATCGGGAAAAATATCAATTAGTGGGGCAAAAAATGCAGCGTTACCACTAATGGCAGCAACATTGCTGACCAAACAAGAGATGGTTTTGCAAAATGTTCCAGCGCTAGATGATATTGTATCAATGGAAAATCTGCTGAGAGGATTAGGCACAGAAATTTTAGGAAAGTTGAGAATAGGTGGTTCTACCCTAAAACTTATTAGTGATGACATTACAGATACAGAGGCCCCTTACGAATTAGTTCGGAAAATGAGAGCTTCAGTCTTAGTACTAGGGCCATTATTGGCTCGCTTCGGAAATGCTAGAGTATCTCTTCCTGGCGGCTGCGCAATTGGAAACCGCCCTGTGGACATTCATCTATCAGGCCTAGAGCAAATGGGCGCCGCTATTGAGTTAAAAGATGGGTATATCGACGCAAAAGTTTTAGGAAATAAAAAACTCAAAGGGGCTCATATAGCATTTCCCACTGTATCTGTCGGCGCGACAGAAAATCTTATGATGGCGGCTACCTTAGCAGAAGGTGAAACTGAATTGACTAATGCTGCCCGGGAACCAGAAATAATAGATCTTGCAAATTGTTTGATATCAATGGGGGCTAAAATTAAAGGCCACGGAACAGATACTATCAATATTAAGGGAGTGGATAATTTAGATGGAGTTGATCATCGAGTAGTTTCAGACCGTATTGAAATTGGTACATATGCGATAGCTGCCTGTATTACGGGCGGCAGTATTGATTTGACAGGATGTGATGGATCATTTTTGAAATCATTGATTGACGCTTTGAGAGCATCTGGGGCGGTGATAGATCAGTATGACTGGGGTCTTAGGGTTATAGGGCCCAATACCCGTCCCAAAGCCATTGATATAATGACTGACCCTTATCCAGGTTTTCCGACTGATCTCCAAGCTCAAATGATGGCCTATATGACGGGTGTAAATGGTGCATCAATGATTACGGAAACAATATTTGAGAATAGATTTATGCACGTGCCTGAGCTCAATAGGATGGGTGCTGATATTAATGTCCACAATTCCACCGCCCTTGTGAGGGGGGTTTCAAAACTCAAAGGGGCTCCGGTTATGGCTACAGACCTCAGAGCCTCTGTTTCACTAGTTTTGGCTGGCTTAGTTGCTGAGGGAGAAACTATCGTAAGCAGGATTTATCATTTAGATAGAGGGTATGAAAACCTAGTGGGAAAATTGAACGAATGTGGTGCTGATATCAAAAGGGTGCGGAGTTGAAATATTTATACTAATTAGAGGTTTTGTCTGTAAAATATAAAGACAGGATCTAAATTGGAGCCTTGATTCCAATTATTCATGGAAAGGGCTAATTTTTAGAGCTATCATTTAGGACAAAAGATGTGATGTTTCCATTTTTTAATGTCAAATAACAAATCAACACCTAGCGTTTTCTGGTGTAAAATTGTAAAACGCGAGTTTATCGAAGCAGAATGGATGCTTAAATTTTTTAACACTCCATATCAATGGATAGTATTTAGATCTTTTATTTTTGAGAGATGAAACTATAACAGTGGATGTTAAGCATTTGTTTTTTTCTGAAGATGTTGGTTCCTCGTGCTTAACTGCTCAGAGACCAAAGCCCTTGGACAATAAATATGCCTATTGATGAACCATTAATTTTAGCCATCCCAAAAGGTAGAATATTGGAGGATGTAGGGCAAATAATGGCCCATGCTGGGGTTGAGCCTGAGGACGACTTTTATAATGAGGATTGCCGACGATTACAGTTTAGGACTAACGACCCGGACTTGGAAATCATAAGAGTAAGAAGCTTTGATACTGCAACATTTTTAGCGTTTGGCGCAGCTCACATAGCAATTTGTGGGAGCGATGTCTTAATGGAATTTGATCATTCCGAGATATATTCGCCAGTCGATTTGAAAGTAGGGGCTTGTCGACTTGCCGTGGCAGAGCCCAAAGAATTGGCGGAAAAAGAGGACCCTATGCAATGGAGCCATCTAAGGGTAGCCACTAAATACCCAAATGTAACTAAAAACTATTTTGCTTCTCGTGGTGTTCAAGCAGAATGCATAAAGCTAAATGGAGCAATGGAGCTTGCCCCTCGTCTTGGGCTGTGTCGAAGGATTGTTGATTTGGTTTCTTCGGGTGAAACATTGAAGGCCAATGGATTAGTTGAGATTGAGCAAATTGCAGAAGTAACGTCCCGTCTAGCGGTGAATAGGGCGTCTTTAAAGACGCGCCCTAGGGCAATTAATAAATGGCTCGATCGGTTCAGGGAGGCGTCTCTTGCCACTTAAATTATGTGCCACAGATAAACATTATGCTGAAAAATTAGATCAGTTACTAAAAAAAGAACGTGCCGAAGCAACAGATGTCGCTGACGTTGTTTCTAAAATCATAGAGGATGTTCGCCATAACGGAGATGAAGCACTTATAGCTCTAACAAAAAAATTCGACTCAATTGATTTAACCGAAAAAGGCTTCCGTGTTTCTCTTGAGGAGATACGAGATGCTAGGGGTAGTGTGTGTAAAGAAGAATTCACGGCTTTAACATTGGCTGCTAACCGTATCGAGTCTTTTCATGCAAACCAAAAACCCAACGACTTATCATATATCGATGAACAAGGGGTGGGTTTGGGATTGCGTTGGAGCCCTCTGGATGCAGTGGGTCTTTATGTACCCGGAGGAACGGCCTCATATCCAAGTTCTGTTCTCATGAATGCAATACCGTCTAAAGTTGCCGGCGTAAAACGTCGTGTAATAACCGTTCCTTCTTTAAATGGGGAAATAAATCCGATGGTATTGGCAGCTGCTGATATAGCAGGTGTCACCGAGGTGTACCGGGTCGGAGGAGCTCAAGCGATTGCGGCTTTGGCTTATGGAACGAGCTCAATAGCTCCAGTAGATAAAATAGTTGGTCCTGGGAATGCTTATGTGGCTACCGCAAAAAAAATGGTTTATGGGAAAGTGGGGATAGACTCAATCGCCGGCCCCTCTGAGGTTGTGATAGTAGCCGATCAAAAAAATAACCCTGAATGGATAGCGTATGATTTATTAGCCCAAGCAGAGCATGATACTGCAGCGCAATCAATTTTAATAACAGATAATAATTCCTTTGCCGATCTGGTGGCCTCAGCACTTGTTAATTTGCTGCGAGATTTGCCGCGATCAGAAATTGCAGAAAAAAGCTGGAATGATCACGGGGCGATAATAGTATTGAATTCATTAGATGAAGCACCGAGCTTGATAGACATGTTAGCCCCAGAGCATTTACAACTCGCTACTGATAATCCAGAGAAATTGTCTAAAAAAGTATCTCATGCAGGCGCTATATTTTTAGGACGATACACTCCAGAAGCTATCGGCGACTACGTTGCGGGACCGAACCATGTTCTTCCCACAAATAAAACAGCTCGGTTTTCGTCCGGACTTTCAGTTTTTGATTTTCTTAAGCGAACAACGATAGTTGATTGCAATCGCGATAGCTTAAGAGAAATAGCGTCGTCAGCAATAAGTTTAGCAAAAGCGGAAGGATTAGACGCTCACGCTAGATCAATCGCTATTCGGATGAAATAAAATCAATGGTGTTAATAGAGAGCTAAAGATAAAATAATATAAGTGTCATTTTATCTGGATTGCGACTATCTTTAACGTAAATTGGATAAAAGGTAGATATTAGAGTTCCATACAACCATAATTTGTGAGCGTTTTTTCAAACAGTCAAAGGAGTAATAATGGCAAAAGAAGATCTATTAGAAGTAGCAGGAACAATTTCTGAACTATTACCAAATGCCATGTTCAGAGTTAAATTAGATAATGAGCACGAGGTTTTAGCTCATACGAGTGGGAAAATGCGTAAAAACCGTATCCGAGTTTTGGCAGGGGATCGTGTTAATGTTGAAATGACTCCCTATGATTTGACAAAAGGACGTATTACCTTCCGCTTCAAATGACGGGGGTATCGCTTTTATTGTGATAGAAGAAAAAGCTGTTTTTTGTCCGCCGGACGGAGCTCATCTAGTTTTAGCTTCATCGTCACCCCGCCGAAGGGAACTATTTAAACAGATTGGTATCAACGACTTTAGTATACAAGCAGCAGATATAGACGAAAGGGTTCTAGCTCGGGAGCTTCCACCTGCCTACGCCTTAAGAATTGCAAAACAAAAGGCGGAAAAGATTAGCAAACAAAATGAAAACTCTTTTGTGCTTGCCGCAGATACCGTAGTGGCCTGCGGAAGAAGGATTATGCCTAAAGCCGAAACAGAAGCTGAAGCTGATAGTTGTTTGAATTTATTATCCGGTCGCCGCCATAAGGTTTTGGGTGCGGTTGTGATTAATTCTCCCAACGGAACCCAAATATACAGAGTGGTGACAAGTGTAGTAACATTCAAAAAATTAACCCAGGAAGAAATTAATTTCTATTTGAAGACGAGGGAATGGGAAGGCAAAGCGGGAGGGTATGCTATTCAAGGTTTGGCGGCAACCTACATTCGGGCTCTAAATGGATCATATAGTAATGTTGTAGGACTTCCTCTTTATGAAACCTATCAAATGTTGAAAGGTATGGGTTTCAACTACAAAGTAACTTAGATTACTTTTATGAAGCAGGGACTTTCAAAACATATTCTCATTGATGAATCACCCGGCGAGACGCGTGTGGCTGTCTTGAAAGAGGGGAAGCTCTCTGATGTTTTCATGGAAAGGCAGCATCGACCCGCCTTGAAAGGTTCACTGATACTGGCGAAAGTTCAATCGGTAACAAAAGAATTAAATGCGGTTTTTCTCGATCTTGGCGGTGTCACAGGTTATTTAGAGGGTATTCCAAAACCTTCACCTATAGAAGGTGGAGCATTGTTGGTAGAAGTTTTATCGGAGCCAATAAATAAAAAAGCCGCTCGTGTAACGGCTAATTTCTCGCTTCTGGGAAGAATGGCTGATATCACTCCAAATCAAACAGGATATTCTATATCTCGCGATATAAAAGCAAAAGGGCGACGAGCTTCAATTAGAGATTTATTATCTAATGTTATCCCAAAAGATATTGGCGTTTTTATAAAATCAAATGCTCATACGTGCGAATTAGCAGAATTGGAGGAAGAGCTTCGGACTTTATTGGTAGATTGGGAGAGAATGCAATTGGATATAGTAAGCGGAGGGCAACCGAAAATAGTAAAACCTTCTACTGACCTCAAGGAGTTAACAGATGACTGGAAGAAGAACGCCATTGTTAGTAAAGGTAAGAACGGCATACTGTTCAAAAAATTTAATATAGATGGCCAAATAAGCGGTGCGCTAGAATCAGTGGTAGAAACTCAAACTGGCGTTGTTTTAACTATCGAAGAGATGGAAGCTCTCACAGCAATTGATATAGATTTGGCAAGCCATAAAACAGCCCACTCTCATCCTTTGAAGTTGGCCGAGGCGTTAGCTGAAGAAATTTTTTGGCAAATTCGTTTGCGTAAATTATCTGGTATTATTCTAATAGATTACCCAAGGGCAAAAAATTTAGGAGCAAGGGATCACTTCCATTCAGAAATAAAAAGAATAGCTTCACAAAATGAATATAAACTAGTTGTTCATGGCTGGACTCGCACTGGTTTATTAGAGCTAACAAAAGATAGATTGGGCCCTTCGTTGAGGGATATGTTTCTTTGTAAAAACTCTGCATCACAATTCTTAATTGAAGTGATTGCGATTGAAGCATGTAGGACACTAATTACAGAAAGTGACGGGATAGCAAATCCACAATTGGTTTGTTCTCAGGATTTAAAGTCAGCTTTGTTGGGGCCTTTAAGAAAAACATTTGATGAGGTAAATAGGCGGCTTGGAGTTGAGGTGGATTTTTACGTTGATCTGTATCTAGCCCATGACGATTTTTATATTCAAGCAAAGAAAACAACTTAGTTATGAAAAGTGCTTCTACTTCCAAATGCCCGGTTTGTAATAAGATGACGGATCAAAAATACCGTCCATTTTGTTCTTCTAGATGTAAGTTAATAGATCTTGGAAATTGGATTGATGGTTCTTATAGGTTGCCAACGGAGGATATCCCTGAAGAAGCTGACATCATTGATCTCGAGTCACATCTCAATAAAAATTAATAATTATTCTGCCGAGTTATATTTTCGTCTGTGAGGTTTTAGCTAAACGGGTGTGTTTTTATCCAATGTTTGGCTATATCCAACCTATTGCAAACCCAGATATCTTCGAAACCTCCGATGTAGTCAAGAAGCCTTTTTAAACCCATTGCCCGTGCTGGATGACCAATGAGCCTTTGGTGTAATCCTATGGACATCATTTTTGGAGCGTATGCACCTTCTTCGTAAAGCATATCGAAGGCATCTTTAGTGAATTGAAAAAAATCTTCTCCTGTACTGAACCAACCACGTCCAAATTTAGAATCGTTAGTTGTGAGGGAGTAGGGTACCACTAAATGCGGTTTTCCATCTACCGTTTGCCAGTATGGGAGTTCGTCATTATAGGCATCGGAGTCATATAAAAAACCACCTTCCTCGACTAATAAACGGCGTGTATTAACGCTTGGGCCTGTTCGGCAATACCAGCCAAGGGGTCGTTCTCCAAACATTTTTGTTAAAGATTTGATCGCTAAGCGTATGTGTTCTCGCTCTTCATCTTCTGTCAATTTGTAATGTTCTATCCAACGCCATCCGTGGCAACAGATATCTAAGTTGGATGTTTTTACAGCCTCTACTACTTTTGGGTTGCGTTCTAAAGCAAGCGCGCAGGCAAACAGAGTAACGGGAAAATCGCGCTCCTTAAACAATCGTAATAATCGCCAGAAACCAACTCGGGATCCATATTCAAACAATGTCTCGGCAGCAAGGTCGCGAGTACCATGTGGGATAGTTGATGAAGGGGATTCGGTCAGACTGGCTTCAGAAAACCCATCTCCATCTGGTATTGAATACTCCGATCCTTCTTCATAATTAATAACAAAATTAACTGCTAGCCGGGCTTTGTTTGGCCATTTCGGGTCAGGTGGATTATTGGCGTAACCAATTAGATCACGGGGATAGTCAGGCAATTTAGATTCTCCTTGATCACTTTAATGAAAGTAGGGGAGGTTAAGGAATTTAAAGTTTAATCCATCCGAGCATCAAGTACATTGTTCATTTCAATACACTCCGTTGTGAAAAACACATTCATTTCGCCAAGTTTTTCTATTATCGATTCACTATCCAAAGCTTCCCACCAACAGAACATTTTCATGGAATCAATTCCGTTGTTGAAATTCATTAAAAAATGCGCTTTTCCATCCTTCACAGAGCTTACAGTCTTATCTTCAAAATATCGTATCGCTTTAAAATACTTTTCTTGAAGAGATTTGGATTTGAATTCGTGTACACAAATAAAATTCTTCAAGACTAAATCCCCCGATAGTTCAACGTAGTTATAAAGCTACGCCGTCAAAGTGTTCCCCAACGCAGCCAATGTCTCTTTTCCGTTACATGAGCCTGCCTTAAGAGTTTAGTCCAAGGTTTTATTAAGATACAAATTAATTTCTTGGAAATAGATAGTAAATTCTTAAATCCGGATCGAAGATAACGAGTTATCACGGTAGTTATGCTCTGAAATTTTTGATTTTTTGGCCATGCGTTTTTTGCATTCCAGATAGTCGGTTTTTGCATTTGTGAGTCAGCAATTTTTACAAATATAACTGCGTGGTTTTTCGGTTCAAACTATAATCAAAAAACAAAGTTCTATACATAAAATCAATGGTTTATGCGTTTCGAAATTTGAATCGTATGAACGTGAACCAACTGGTCCGCGAAAGAACTCTTATGCCAATAAAAATACTCCAACGTCGCATCGAAGAAGTGGTCCTTGATTGTCGAATATCACGTTATCCGAAGTGGATAAATACTGATCGTGTAATGGTCGCTGACGATATAAAGCATGCCATTAAAACAGGTTATTTTTTAGCGCCTGAAGAATCTAGAGATCCTAATAGCTATATGACGGCTCAGAACCATGCCGGTAGAGTTGCATGGTTGATAAAATTTGCCGACTTAGAAAAAGTTACAATTACTATAGCTGAAAATAAGGTGGTGGATGGGAACCACAGACTGTCTGCTTGTATTTACAGCAAAATCGAAGTTATCAAGTGCGTCGTTATGCCAACTAATTCGAAGATCTCTATGATAGCAGCGTAACGTTTGCACGGGTAAGTTTTAACCAAGCGGTTTTTTTGCCGTTAAAACGCTCTAGCCAACAATTCGATACTTTAAAACCGCGGCCGAGATACCAGAGAACAGCTCTCTCATTAATACACAAAACATTTACACTGATGATATCCTTTATATGCTCCTGTGCTGCGTTTAATAACTCGGCGCCAATACCTTTTCTTTGGTATCTAGGGTGAACGAAAAGATATTTTATATGTTGTTTTGCAATCAAATAATCTACGAAAGCAACGTCTCTTGTGTCTACACTAGCTATAAGTCTACGACCTCCAAGTTTGGCTAATTGAAACCGGTTTAGATTTTCTGTTGATGATCTGTTCGCTGGGTCTGCAATAGCTGTATCATCCAAAGCCAGCCGCATAAGGTCCTGGCAAATAATATCATCCAAACTGGAGCCGTGGCGCAGCGTTATTTTCATGCTTCGAATGGGAATTGCTGAATCTGCAGAAAATCAGATTCTGAACTTTCTTGAAAAAAAAGTGAGATAGAGCTTACCTTTGTGATGTGATCTAAATTCTCCGAAAAATATAAAGACGCTACGTTCACCATAAGCTCTTGGTCTGATCTACATGGGATCTTTTCTGTTAGTGTCATATGAAAACGGAAATCATTAAAGACGTATGGATATCCCCATTTAAGCAAATTTTTATCCTGGCTAGTCGTTAGATCCGACATTCGGCGTTTATCTATTTCCTTTTGATGAAGAGGAGCCCTGAACTGATCCAGATTTTCAACTAACATTGAGGCTAAATTTTGCATTTGTTGCTCGTTTGGATCCATCATCAAAGCGATAAAGTTTCCAAGTTTCCGAACCTCTAAATTTATATTAAAAGGTTTACTGAGGGCGGATAATCTATGAAGCTGTGAACAAAGATCCTTTAATGTGAATTCTTTATTCAGTCGAAATGGAGCTTTTAAAGTTGCATGAAAACCATACTGCCTCGGCGTTTTTGTCACACTATATAAATAGCTTGATGATATCCCTTTTATGTTTGGTTGCTTTATAGCTTTACCGGAACTTGAATCTCGTCCTAACCACTCACTTCCGATATTGTGCAGGTTTGAACCAATTTCAGGCGCAAAATAAATGGCAAATCGCTGTGTGTCACTCGCAGATTTTAGTAAAGTTTTCATTCGTTTTACATAGAACTCTCATAAATTCACACTATAGTGGCTATTAATATTAACATCAAATTTGTAAGGAAAGCATAACATGCTCCACAAAAGTAATAGCGTTATCATTAGGGCAGGTAGTGTTTTAATGCCTGACGCGACTTTTATGGAGACAGACTTAAAGATAAGTAACGGCATTATAGACAATATTGGTGATTTTTCAGCGTCAAGATCACAAAACATAAATGCTTCCGGCTTGATGGTACTTCCCGGCGCTGTAGACCTTCACGGAGATGCCTTTGAACGTCAAATTATGCCTCGCCCTGGTGTTTCATTTCCCCTAGATATGGCTCTTCTTGAAACCGACCGACAGCTTTTGAGTAATGGAATTACTACAGCTTTTCATGGGATAACATATTCATGGGAGCCGGGTTTAAGAGGTCGAGATATTACTATTGAGCTTATAGAGTGTTTGGAACGATTACGAAGGAACTTTTTGTGTTCAACAAAACTCCATCTGAGATTTGAGACCTATAATCTCGAAGCCGTTGAAGAAATAGAGAGCTGGCTGGACACAAAGAGAATAGATTTTTTAGCTTTTAATGACCATATGCCGTCCATTTTAAGAAAAATTAAAACGGGTCAGTCGCTGGCCCGGTTTGTTGAAAGAACAGGCCTAAATGAAAAGCAATTCATTGCATTAGCAAAAAAATTAAAAGATCGAAAAGGTGAAGTTAAACCTGCGATAGAGCGATTGTCCCGAACAGCCTTAGCTAGCGGGATTCCTATGGCTAGCCACGATGATGAGACTTCTGCAACAAGAAACTTCTTTGACAAAATTGGCTGCAAAATTGCCGAATTTCCGCTAAGTGAGGAAGCCATCAATGAAGCGGCAACTCTTGGAAATAATATTATTTTAGGCGCACCAAATATTATCCGCGGAGGTAGTCATATGGGAGCATCCGGTTTGTCGGCAACTGATAATATTAAGAAAGGTTTGGGTAACATTCTTTGTTCGGATTATTATTAT
>Ga0315331_10000510_pt1 | contig 27134 bp, 20 predicted proteins | sample M160m34915metaG_FD_203456 | JGI IMG/M metagenome (GOLD analysis project Ga0315331, IMG submission 203456) | Ammonia-oxidizing marine archaeal communities from Monterey Bay, California, United States - M1 60m 34915 | ecosystem: Environmental > Aquatic > Marine > Intertidal zone | place: USA...
GATTCTGTGCAGCAGCGGCACAGTCGCCGTCGAGCTGGCACTACGGTCTGTCAAAGTGCAGCCCGACGATGAAGTTGTGTTGGCGGCGTACGACTACAAGGCCAACTTCGCTAACGTGCTTACGCTGCGGGCAACACCGGTTCTGGTGGACACGCTGCCGGGCGTTCCGGTGCTGGATCCCGAACAACTGAAAAAAGCGATCTCGGACAGGACAAGAGCAATCGTCTGTTCTCACCTGCACGGCTGCTTCGCGGATGTGGCCGCCATTCGTGCAGTTGCAGCAGAGCGTGGCATTCCGGTGATCGAAGATGCATGCCAGGCAGCCGGAGGGCGTTTAAACGGCAAGGCCCCCGGCTCCATCGGGGACGTTGGCGTACTCAGCTTTGGCGGCAGCAAACTACTGACGGCCGGACGCGGCGGGGCAGTACTCACAAACGATGCAACACTGGCGCAACGCATCCGGTTGTACACACAGCGAGGCAACGATGCCTATCCGCTGTCAGAAATGCAGTCCGCCGTCCTGCTGCCGCAGCTGCAGCAACTGCCTGACCGAACACTTGTGCGGTTAAAGCGAGTTCGCCAGCTGCTGAGCGCTCTGCCCGCGGATTCACCACTACGCCCTGCGTTGTATCCTGACCCCGCAGAAAACGACCATGACGTTCCGGCGTTCTACAAAGTGGCCTTTCATTACGATGCAAAAAAGCAGAATGGGCTGTCCCGCGAAGACTTCTCAAACCAGGCCCGTCAAAACGGCGTCGCTCTGGATCCGGCATTTTCTGCGTTACATAAAACCCACAGTGGTCGCCGATTCAAAGCTGTGGGGGAACTGCCGAACGCGTCCGTCCTGCACGCTGAACTGGTTACACTGCATCATCCGGTACTGTTGGGCGGGACCGATGCTATTGATGCGTTGGTCGCTGCACTCGGATCATAAAATGTCCTCGACCCTGGTCATGGATACCGGATACCCCGCAGCCATCAGTTTCTAACCGTGCGTTCGTTAGATGACGTACCAAAGTTCCTGAGGCTGATCATGCGGACTATACGGATTCGGAGCACAGATTTCCTGACTCGTGCGCGGAATTTGCCCTGACCGGTCACGTTTTCACCAGTCAGGCTTCAGAAAATGCAGCCGCCGGGTCAGGCGAATCCATCGACCGTATTTCGGGCGATTGTGCCGGTAAAGCGGCACATGGAGAATTCAAATCACAAATGAATCAGTTCATTGAACTGCGAAACGGAGCACTATGGAATCAGGCAGCGTACCTGTTAAGCACAAAGACAATCCCCGCTACAAGGGGGCTCCAGTACTCGGGCGGGTCCATGGTGGACAACCAGCGGCTGATCGCGCTTGTTCTGAGCAGGACGGGCGCGACGGTGACGAGGGCTGAGAAAGGACGTCCCTTCGACGTAATTCTGATGGATATGCTGATGCCTGTCTTCGACGGATACGGCACGACCGGAAAACTGCGGCAGTCGAGCTGCACCGGCCCCATCATCCCGCTCACAGCACACGCTGTGATCAAGCACTGGGACAAATGCATCAATGCCGGCTGCGACGACGACCCGACCAGGCCCATTGATCTCAAAACACTGATCTCAATGGTGCCCGAATGGGAAGCCCGACAACCTCTTGATATTGTGGATTAGACATCAGCGCTGTCAGGCAAGCACTTTGGCCTCGTGACCTGCCGCCTGAGCACGATCCGACATCCAAGCACAGTTTAAGCAAATCCTTCCGGCCGTCGGCGTCGCGGAAAGTCTCTACTTGCCGCGACGCCGTCACAGCAGTAAAATTAAGAGCGCTTGTCTGCGTGTTTTCGCAAAGTCCATAAAAGAAGGCCGACAATGGCAGGAACCAACCGACGGCAGCTGCTGCGGGCCGGCCTTACCGGATTCACGGGTTTAACGCTGCCCGGTTTGTATCGGGCTCGAGCCGAGTCGACCATGACCGACAGCGGGTCTGACACCGCCATTATTCTGGTCTGGCTTCGTGGTGGACAGAGCCATCTCGACACCTTCGACATGAAGCCGCTGGCTGCTTCCGACTACCGCGGGCCGTTCAGCCCTGTTGATACAAACGTACCGGGCATACAGATCACGGAACTCTACCCGCGTCTGTCGCTGTGTGCCGACCGGTACTCATTGCTGCGGTCAGTCGCTCATAATGCCGGCGGACACCCGGCGGGTTCTTTGCGAGTATTGGGGGGAGATCCCGCGTCTGCCGACAAGCCGACGCCGAAGTATCCGGACTGGATGTCGATCGCGAGCTATCTTCGCCAGGATCCGACTCAACAGATTCCCAACTACGTCGCTGTCAATCCGGTCGATCGTTACGACTCTTTTCGTATTGCCGGTCCGGCATACCTGGGTCCTTCCTATGAACCTTTCCGGGTGACCGGGGACCCCAATGCTCCGGGTTTTTCGGTACCGAACATCGGCTTGAAGGACAAAGAGGACAAACGCCGCCTGAACGAACGCAGCAAGCTGAAAAGTAAAATTGACCGCATGCGCCGGGACATCGATCAGACCGGCCTGATGAACGCTCTGGACAACTTTGATGCCCAGGCCCTGCGGCTGCTGGCCAGCCCTGAAGCTGCAAAGGCCTTCGATCTTTCGCTGGAAACCGACAACACCCGCGAACGATACGGGCGCAATCGCTGGGGACAGCAGTGTCTGATGGCACGGCGACTGGTCGAGGCCGGCGTCGACATCGTGGCTACAGAATTCGACGGTCCTTTGTGCGGTCGTGTCGCCAACTGGGACGACCATGCCGTTAACCATCACGTTTTTAACGCCAACGCGCACCGGGCGCCGTTTTTTGACCAGGCAGTTTCTGCACTGATCGAAGACGTGTACGACCGTGGTCTTGACAAGCGGGTGATGGTGGTAGTGACGGGCGAGTTTGGACGTACACCACGCATCTCACACGTAGCCAGCAGCGGTGGCGGAGTAGCCAGTGCAGCGAAGGGTACGGTCCAGCCCGGCCGAGACCACTGGCCACGCGCGAACACGATGCTGTTTTCCGGGGGAGGCATTGCAACCGGTCAGGTGATTGGCGCCACGGATGCTCGCGGCGAAGATCCCGTTTCGCGACGCGTAACGCCATACGATTTTCTGGCGACGATTTTTGACCACCTGGGATTCGACATGGTGCAGCTCGCGCTGCAAAATTTTGCCGGACGACGAAATCCGATTTTTGCGAAGGGTGATCCGATTCGGGAACTCGCTGGCAGCGCCTGATTGCAATCCGAATGACTGTCCGCTGAATGGCAACGGAAGGCCGGCAGTTCGTGATGCAAGCATTCACAATGGCCGACACGTTGCCGACCACCGACACCGGGCATATGACAGATCGATTCGGCATGTATTGAGGAGAACAGCGTTGATCCAGGAGTTCCACCACATCCACTTTCGTGCTTCAAGCTTTGACGAAGTTCGCGCGTTTTATTGCGGTGTTCTTGAAGCAGAAGACCTCGGCCTCGTCACGCTTGCCGGTGCCGAACATCTGCGACTGAAATTGGCCGGGCAAATTCTGAATTTTGCACCGGACGCTCCTGGCAGAGTCTCACCGGCGGTTCCCGCCACTGAACGGCTTGGCATCTACCACATCGCGTTTACCGTCGACAATCTCGAAAAAAGCTGTGCCGATTACGAATCAAGAGGAGCAAGATTCGCCAGCGACGTACTGCGGCCGACGGACGACCTGAAAGTACGATTCATTCAGGCACCTGACGGCATGCACGTTGAGCTGATGGAGCTTCTGACGTAGTCGGCACATGTGATCCCTCGAACGGCAACGGCCACAGAGACACTTGTTGATTCACGACGACTGTCGATGAGGTTCTGACTCCGGCAGACGGGGCCCGCTTTCGACCGCAGCGTATTCGCACCGCAGGCGATTGCCGGTTTGATCCAGGCGGTACACTGCTGACGGCATCATTTCGAGCGCCACACAACCTGCTTGCTGTCGCCGACAGGAAGTACCAGCGGAGCCAGTGGCACACTTCAGCTCAGCATCAACCCCGGTGTGACGCTGCGCCGTCAGGCCACTTGAACGGTTGGCTCAACCACTCGGCGATCGCTACAGTTCAGTGATGCTGCGAATGAATATCGTTACCGCTCGGAACCAGGGAACAATGAACGTGGTAATTGCAGGGTTAGTCTCATTGTGCATTGTTGGTGGCGTCGCTGCACCTGACGTTGGTGGGCAGGACCGCACGGACCAGTTGCTTGAAAAGGCCGAAGTACAACTGCGAGCAATCTATGAAACAGGAAGTTTTGGGGGCGGCAACGCCAAGTCCTTTCGCGGTACCTGGGACGCTGACGGTACAGGGTACACGACAGCTGAGCCGGGTCCGGAATCGGACAGACCGGTGCGGGTGCATTATGATGCAGCCACGGGTGAACGCACGGTGTCTGAGGACGGCCAACGAGATGGTCAGCACCCCGATCGACGGTCCGGACGGAACAGGATGTCCCCGGATGGTCACCTCGTCTTGAGTTTCGAGGGGGGAAACCTGCACGTGCGCCGCGCTGAGGGCGGCAAGTCGATCCCACTGACGGCAAATTCAAATGGCGATTCGAGTTCGAACGGCAGCGCGGTCTGGAGTCCGGACAGCAAGTGGATTGCATTTATGGAGACAGACGTGTCGGCCGTTCCATTTCGAGCTTCGCTGATACCGAACGATCCAACGTATCCTGAAGTCAGAAGGAACCGCTATGCGCGGGTCGGTCAGCCGATCAACAGGCAGCGGATTGGAATTGTTGATGCCGCAGGCAGGGCGGTCCGCTGGCTTGCCATCCCGCAATCTGCAGACGGTTGTTATCTTGGCGCGTTGAGTTGGGCGGGAAATTCCAATGAAGTGTTTGTGGAAAAGCTGAGTCGCGGCCGGGATAAGCGTGAATACCTGATTGCCAATGTTAATACAGGGGCGATCAACACCATCTACCAGGAATCCGATCCAGCCTGGGTCGCCGGGGCATACGAGACGAGTGCCGGACCAGTATGGATCCGCGAAAACAGCGCCTTCATCGTTATGAGTGACCGCGACGGCTGGCGGCGCGCTTATCTTTACGGTCGCGATGGAACCGCGAAGGGAGCGCTTACGCCGGAAGGTACAGACATCCTGGAGTTCGCCAGGCTGGATGAATCCGAAGGGTGGTATTATTACTACGCTTCGCCGGACAACGGAACACAACGATACCTCTATCGTTCGCAGCTGGACGTCGGTGGAAAAACGGTACGAGTCACCCCCGTCGGTCAACCTGGCACGCACTCCTACGACATTTCCCCCACCGGAAAATGGGCTTTTCATACCCTTTCAACATTCGACACGCCCCCCGTTACAGACCTTGTGCGACTCTCCGATCACCGCGTCATGCGCGTACTCGAAGACAATAAGGCGTTGCGAGATGCCATGAAGTCCTGGATCGTTCGGCCGACAGAATTCCTGCAGCTGGATATCGGCAATGATGTGGTGGTGGACGCATACATGATCAAGCCACGCAACTTCGACCCGGCCCGGAGGTATCCTGTTTTCGTATATGTGTATAATGAACCGTACGCGCAGGAGGTGCTGGACAGATGGCGGGGACACCGCGATAACTTCCACCGCGTAATTTCCGATCTCGGTTATCTTGTGGCATGCATTGACACCCGCGGAACGCCGGCCCCAAAAGGGACCTGGTGGCGCAAAGCTGAGTTTCCAACGCTGGGCGTTCTATCGACGGCAGAACAGGCGAAAGGCGTTCAGGAACTGGGGCGCACCCGGCCGTACGTTGATATGTCTCGTGTGGGCATCTGGGGTTGGAGTGGGGGTGGGTCTAACACGCTTAACGCGATGTTCCGCCATCCGGATGTCTTTCACATGGGTATCGCCGTCGCACCCAAGCCGCAACCGCATCTCTACAATGCCTGGTTTCAGGAGATCTTCATGAGAACCCCCGAGAACAACGCGGACGGATACCGAAAATCGGCTCCAATCAACTATGCCCAAGGCCTCAGGGGCGACCTACTGATTGTCCATGGCACGGGTGAGACAAATACTCATCTTGAAATCACCGAGGGACTGGTGGATCGGCTGATCGAGCTGGGCAAACCATTCGACTATTTTACTTATCCCAATCGCGACCACGGTATCAGGAAAGGCAAAGGCACTACGCTGCACTTGCGCATGCTCATGACGCGATATCTACTTACGCACCTGCCCCCGGGGCCAGGGTAATCGCTGTGACGCAGGAGCATTCAATAAGTTTGCTGATGAACTGGAGACAACCGCAGCTGAAGTCATCATGAACGTGCATCTGCTGGTCGCCGCGTCCGAGGACTTAAGTAAAAAAGAATTGAAACGCTGCGAGTTGGTGCTGGAGACGTGGCGAGAGTTTCAGGACGTCAATCAGGCAAATCCGAATGGCTTCGCTTACGGGAAACTTCCTCGACAGCACCTCAGTCACTTCAGCTTCGCGGATCTGATTTCCTGAACCGCATCTCTGGTCTCAATTCGTTGAGAAGCCATGATGCAGCTCTTCTGTTGCACGTCATTCGTAGTCTTCATCGGGCTCATGTCGAATGTCGCGTCAAATGCGCCGCATCACGAGCCGGGGTCTTGCCTCCGCGCAAAACGACCAAGCAGCGCGGGCAGGAATACGAGATCTCCGAACAGGGCCGACGCTATCGTCAGCACGCCCATGGTAGCAAAGATCTTGTGATCGCGGGATTCGCTTAGCATCACTGTGCTGAATCCCGCGATCAACACCGTCGTGGTCATGATCAGAGCCGTTCCCACACCGGTGAACGCCTTGCGAATCGCTTCATCCTGATCATCAGTCTTCGCGTTCTCTTCCTGGTACCGGGTCAGAAAATGAATGGTGTCATCGACGGCTATGCCTAGGCAGACGGTAAAATTGCAGACCATCACGATCTCAAGGTTGTACCCCGTCAGCGCCAGATACGCGCCTGTCAGCACCAGCGGAAACATGTTGGGAATGATCGAAATCAAACCAATTCGAATGGACCGATAAACGATCGCCAACACGAAAAAAATCACCACGGAAGCGGCGCCCAGGCTCGCGGCCAGATCAACAACAACCTGATAAAGGTGCTCCCACCGCCAAACGGCATTACCGCGAAGTTCAAAGTCAAAGTGGGGATGCTGTTGTTTGATCGCAGCACATCCGGCTTCAATACGCTCAAACACCGGACCGTACGCCGCGATGCCGAGGTCCTGAACACGAAACATGACCTCGGCCTTATTACGTTCAGGCGTAAAGAACGCCCGCTTCAGCGGAGGAGGCAGCAGTTCTATCAACGACATGCGTTCTTGCGGCGGCCCACTGCCCGGTTGAGCATCAATGAGGTTGCGGATCGACAACGGATGGCCGATCAGTTCTTCGGCGCGCAGCAGATCGTCAACGGCAGAAACAACGACCAGCACTTCTGCCGAATCGGAGCGCACCTCGTCGCCCCATTCCACTTCGACGCGAGAAAACTCCAGACCACCGAACGCCTGGTCCAGATGATGCAGCGCCATTGTGGCCTCAGCTTTTTCCGGCAGACCGTCGCTTTGCCGCTGATCCGGTTTCAATGTCAGCGAAACGGCAAAGAACAGCAACGTTGCGGCGATTGCCAGTTTGCTGACCAGCACCCGCCGCCGCAGGACAGCGTCCACGACCACCGAAACTCGGCCAAGATTCCGATCGATGAGACTGCTGTCCAGGCCGACATGGATTTTTCGTCCCAGCCACGTGGAGCAGGCGAAAGGTATGACGGTGACCACGGAGACAAAAGTCAGCGTGACTCCGATCACACTGCACATGCCAAACTCCTTCACCAATTCCGATTCGGCCTGAGTCAAAGAACCAAATCCGATGGCGGTCGTCAGCGACGTCAGGAAACACGCCATGCCCACCTGTTGAATTCCCAGCCGGGCCGATTCTTTCCCCGACAGGCCACCGCCGCGCAGTTTGCGGATCTGTACCATCAGATGCACACCATCAGTCAGTCCGACCAGGCTGACCAGAACGGGCAGAATCACGTCGACCAGCGGATTGTTTTCATAGCCCAGGTATCGAACCATGCCGATCGTCCAGAAGACGCCCAAAGCCGGTGCGGCAGCGACAATCATCACAGCCCGAATGCCGCGGAACAGGATCAGTGTCATAATGAAGATCATTCCGTAACCGATCAACTGATACTTCAACTGATTGGCCTCGTGAGCCTCTATGGCTGCCAGTTCCGCGGGGACGCGTCCGGTTATCTGAAATCTCAGGTCCACGTCGCTGAATCGAGCCGCCGTCGCCTCGGCTGTTTCCCGCAGCAATGTTGTGGCTTCGTCGTCAGCAAGCACGTGGTTGTAATCCAGCGACAGCAGCAGCAGCAGTGTTTTGCCATCGCTGCTCAACAGCTGACCTCCAACCAGCGGGTGCCGCAGCGCCTTTTGCCTGGCGGCGAAGAAGCGATTCGCTGATGCTTCCGGTCGGGGAAACAGCGGCTCCGGCAGGCCAAAAATGTTCAGAGTCGGAACGGCATCCATCCAAAGCACGCTGCTGACCTGATCCAGATCTTCCAGATCTTCCACGACCTGTCGCAGCGCTCTGGCACAGCTGGCGCTGAAGAAATCGTCGCCCTGGATCACCACGACCACATCGGCGCGGGACAAGCTGAACGGGCTGACATTCGGCACCTGTCGCTGCGGTCTGTCGTCGTCGGAAGCGACTGCCGACCCCGACTCGTCACCTGCGTCAGTTTGTTCAATAAACTGCAACAGCACGTGCGGGTCGCGATAACCAACAACGGCAACAGCGGTGATGACGCTGATAAGCAGTATGACAAACCAGCGTTGGTCGACACTCAGTGTTGCCAGCCTGTTGAAAGTTTTACTCATTGCGATATTGGATCGTGAAGGGCGGATATCTGTTCCGGCAGATGAGCTGTCATTCGCCGGAATCGTTCATCCGAAAAAGCCCTCGCCACTTTTGTCACTACTGGCCGGCTTTCACTGCCAGCGATATCGACAGAAACCCCAGTGCCTGACAGCGATCATAGGTGTTAATGAAATGTTGAAACGCCACGGCATCGTCAAAACCGATGATGATCTTTGAACCGATATCGAGTTCGGCAAGTTGTGTCAGCCGACGATCGAGTTCTGCGGCACTGCTGACAGGTCGTTCATTGAGCTGAATCATTAGCTGTCCTTCTGAATCGCAGTCCAGGTATATGCGAACTTCGGGTGACCGCCACTCCTTTGGCTTCTGTTCGGCCAGGTCCACCAGTGTGTCGGTCTGTCCCGCCAACAATTCGGCGGGCAGCAATGAATCCGGTTTCTGCCCTACCGAGGCGCACACGAAAAACACCAGCAACAGAAATACAACGTCGATCATGGGCGTCATACTGTCGTTGTCCAGTGATGTTCGGCGATCTCGATGGGTGGGTATGCGCACGATCAGTCACTTCCGCCTACGGACACGGCGAACTGAATACTGCGAATATTCCGGGCAGCACAATGTTCAATCAACTCCCGAACCGAACCACACCGCGCCTCTCTGTCTGCCCGCAGGCGAACTTCCGGGTTCACGTCGGCAGCGGCCGCTGCCATTTGCAGACCATCAATCCGCTGAAAGACCGATTGCTGTGACTGTGCTTCGGCACTGATGAACATCTGACCGTCTCGATCAACGGTGACAGTCAGCCGATGCAGTGCCTCATCACGCTTTGTATCACCGCCCGTCGCCGATGGCAGGTCGACGGGCTCCGCCTGTTCGCTCCGTACAAAGTGACTGGCCACCAGAAAGAAAATGATCAACAGAAACACCACATCTATCAGAGGTGTGATATTGAACCGCAGAGGGGTTCGCTGGTTGTATTGTGTGGGCAAACGCATGAGTTTTCACTGATTCAACATCTGATGCGGGTACTGGACTCAGCACGAGACGCTGCCGGAAGCAGAAACATGATTTCAAAGTCTAGCGATTCATGGCGAATGACGTCAGCCGTGATTACCATTCCCACAGTAAAGGCCCGGTCTATGATCCGGCCTGCACCTGCGCCGCAAACCCCTTCATGTCCCCGTGTGAATAAACTCCCATGTCGAACAAACGAGTTCTGCTACTGGCCGGTGATTTTGTGGAAGACTACGAAATCATGGTCCCCTTTCAAACTCTGCTCACCGTTGGCGTCGATGTCGACGCCGTATGTCCTGATAAAAAGCCCGGTGACCAGATTCGCACGGCTGTCCACGATTTCGAGGGCGACCAGACATACAGCGAAAAACCTGGCCACAACTTCACGCTCAACGCGGACTTCGCTGATGCTGACGCCGATAACTATGACGGCCTTTTGATTCCCGGTGGTCGGGCACCAGAATACCTGCGACTGAATTGCGGCGTCCTGGATCTTGTGCGGGCATTTAATGACGCGAATAAACCAATCGCTGCGGTCTGCCACGGGCTGCAGATTCTGGCCGCGGCCGGTATCCTGTCAGGTCGAACCTGTACGGCCTACCCGGCCTGCGGACCGGAAATAACGCTGGCCGGTGCAACATACACAGAGATCTCCATCGACGCAGCACACGTAGACCGCAACCTTGTGTCCGCTCCCGCATGGCCTGCTCATCCCGCTTTCTGCCGTGAGTTTCTGAAACTGCTGGGCGTGCTGTGAAACGGCGCAACATGCTGAGTATTATGCGACGCACGCCGGTGACTTCCGGCACCGACCCGCTTCGTGCCGGCTTTAGTTTATATCTTTGATTGAGCCACTATATGTCTCGCTTCGTTCTTCTGCTTCTGTTGATCCTCTGCAACCGCGCCGCGCCCGCTCAGACTTTTGAGCAACAGCTCCTGAACCAGCCGCCTGCGGACCTTGCCGCCGCAGCACGGAAATCCGGCGACGCTCGGCGCGGCGCGATTCTGTTCCACCAGGTGCACGTCGGATGTGTCAAATGCCATGCAGTAGATGGCACCAGCAACTCCTTGGGCCCCGACCTGACGAAGCTTGGTCAACAGAAGCCGTCGACGGATGAATACGTGGTGACGTCACTGCTGAAACCGTCTGCTGAGATTCGAAAGGGTTATGATTCCATTACGGTCGTTACGACCGACGGTCTGTCAGTGACAGGTTTGCTGATCAGTCGCGATGACCACAGCGTCGTACTGCGAGACCCTGCCCGCAATGGCGACCGGATGACCATCGCAGCGAAAGACATTGATGAAGTTGTACCGAGTAAGCTGTCAATCATGCCGGCAGGCATCGTCAACCAGCTTGGCGGCCAGCAGCAGTTTCTGGATCTGCTGCGTTATCTGCTGGACCTGCGAGATGGCGGACGCGACGCAGCCCGCAAGCTGCAACCGCCTCCGGGACTTATCGCTTTCAAGCTGCCGGAATACGAAAGTCACGTTGACCACGTCGGGCTGATTCGCGGACTGGACGACGCTGCGTTTGAACGCGGGCAGGCCATCTACAATCGGCTGTGTATCAATTGTCACGGCAATAAGGAAAGACCCGGTTCACTGCCGACGGCTTTGCGATTTGCCGAAGGCAAGTTTCGCAGTAGTGGCGATCCCCACGCGATGTACAAGACACTGACTCACGGCTTTGGCCTGATGGTGCCGCAGGCGTGGATGGTGCCTCGACAGAAATATGATGTGATCCACTACATTCGCGAAAGCTATGTCCGCAAGGCAAATGCAGGTCAGTACCGCGCCGTGACGGACGAATATCTGGCCGCACTGCCGGCTGGCGATACGTTCGGTCCGGAACCTGTCGAGTATTCACCCTGGTCCGATATGAACTACGGACCGTCGATGATCAATACGTTTGAAGTCGGTTCCGACGCACAGAATTTCGCGTACAAGGGCATTGCTGTCCGGCTGGATCAGGGGCCCGGTGGTGTTTCAAAAGGTAATCACTGGGCCATCTTTGACCACGATACCATGCGACTGGCTGCTGCGTGGTCGCGCACACCGACATCACAGGAATCCGGTTTTATCAGCTGGCAGGGGATTCATTTCGACGGTCGTCACAACGCTCATCCACGCATCGCGGGCGATCTGCAGTTTGAAAACCCGACCGGCCCCGGATGGGCCAATCCGGCAACCGGATCCTTTGATGATGACCAGCGGGTGACAGGACGCGACGACCGAAACTACGGCCCACTGCCTCGGATGTGGGCCAAATATCGCGGGCTGCATCAGGTTGGCAATCAAACAATCGTGGAGTACAGCGTTGCAGATACCAAAGTGCTGGAGCGGTTGGACCATCACGCCGTCTCCACGAACGACTCGTCGGCTGCGGACGTGTTTTCAAGGAACATGACCCTTGGGCCTGTTCGCAGACACCTGCTGGCGCTGGTGGCAACTCATCCGGAAGCAGGCGCTGTGCTTCGGCCGCTGACTGAACATTCCGTGCTGTTAACTGCAGACACCGCTGATCCGCCAGCCGCGGCAGCCTCAGAGTTCAACGGCGCTTCGCTTCTAATGATCAAAGACGGTGCCGCCTTCGATATGACCACCAGTGATTTCAGTATCACGGCGCGCATTCGCACAACAACAGACGGGACGATTTTCTGCAAAGCGAACGACGATGGACCATGGGTGCCGAATGGGAAGACGTTCTTCGTGCGAGCCGGACGCCTGTGTTACGACATTGGCTGGGTGGGCGCGGTGCAATCAAAGAAGAAGGTAGACGACGGTAAGTGGCATGACGTGGCAATGACATGGAATCACGACACTGGCCGGGTCAGCATGGTTGTCGACGGTAAGAAGAGCGGCGGCGGCGCACTGAAGCCGAAGGACAAAGTCTCCGGGCATGTCGCAAAGATTGGATTTACGTCGGTCAACTTTCCCGCCACTTCGCACTTCACGGGAGAGATTGAATCAATAGCTTTCTGGGGCCGTGAACTGAAAGGTGAAGCCCTTCAGGCTGGTCTCCCGCACAACGCCGACAGCAATGCTGTCGCGGCGTGGGACTTAACGTCTTCCGCCACAGAGGACATAGTTTCCGATATATCAGGCAACAAACGCGATGCTGCACGGGTTAAGCGATCGGTTAAGCGAATCCGCACGGCGATCATGGCGGGAGTGGTCGGCGACCGCGACGGGTTTGCGTTAGTGCAAAACGACAATCGAGTGTGTCTGAACGTTCCTTCCGGCGTCCAGCATCGCAACATTGTGATATGGACCGTCGCCGTTCCAACACACACAGCGGACGACGCTTTGCAGGAACTTGCCGCCCGAATCGAGGATCGCCTGAAGGTCGCGAATCTGGAACAGCGGATTCAACAGGGTGGACCGGCACGATGGCCGGAAATTGTAGCCACGACGCCGGTTATTGGCCCGGAGACCGGTCCGTTCGCTGTTGATGTCCTGTCCACGCCGGTTGCGAACCCGTGGTTCGCCCGAATTCGACTGACGGGACACGATTTTCTCGCGGATGGTGACCGAGTCGCGGTGTGCAGCTGGGACGGTGACGTGTGGATGGTCAGCGGACTGAAGACGCTGGGAGCAACAGTCGGCAAATCCGGACCGCTGTTGAAATGGCAACGGATCGCTTCGGGATTGTTTCAGCCTCTTGGCGTCAAGATTGTTGCCGACGATATCTACATCACCTGTCGAGATCAGCTGGTCATTCTGCGAGACCGCAATAATGACGGGGAAACTGATTTCTATGAGTGCTTCAACAACGATCATCAAGTGACAGAACACTTTCATGAATTTGCGATGGGGCTGCAGCGCGACAAAACTGGCAACTTCTACTACGCCAAGTCCGCTCGCCATGCACTGAAGGCGATCGTTCCGCATCACGGCACCCTGCTGCGAATCCCCTCCAACGGGTCGCGCACCGATATTCTGGCTACAGGGTTTCGAGCAGCCAACGGGGTCTGTCTGAATCCCGACGGGTCATTCATCGTGACCGATCAGGAAGGCCACTGGAATCCGAAGAACCGTATCAACTGGGTTCGTGAAGGTGGATTCTATGGCAACATGTTTGGTTACCACGACGTCACGGATGATTCTGACGATGCCATGGAACAGCCGCTGTGCTGGATCACAAACGCGTTCGACCGTTCGCCGGCCGAACTGATGTGGGTCGACAACGACGCCTGGGGGCCGCTGAAAGGATCTTTGCTGAATCTCTCGTATGGCTACGGCAAGGTGTACGTTGTGCCGCACGAAGAGGTGAACGGTCAGATGCAGGGTGGCATGTGTCAGCTACCGATCCCTCAGTTTCCCACCGGTACAGCCCGGGGCCGTATCAGTCCGCATGACAACGGCCTGTACCTGTCCGGCATGTTTGCCTGGGGCAGCAGCCAGCAGGCTCAGGAGGGGGGGTTCTATCGGCTGCGATACACGGGCAAAGCCGCCAACATGCCCGTCTCCCTGAAAGCCCGTGAGCGACATCTCGAAATTGGATTCACCGATTCCCTGGATGCCGCAGCAGCAAATTTGCCAGCAAACTATTCTCTGAAAGTATGGTCGCTGAAACGCTCGGCCAGTTACGGGTCAAAGCACTACGACGAACACGAACTATCGGTAACCGCGGCGCATCTTTCTGCCGACGGGCGAACAGTCCATCTGGAAATACCAAAGCTGGCACCAACCTGGTGTATGGAAATCAAGTGTCGGCTGAAGTCCGCTGACGGGGTGCCGTTTGAACGGACGATTCACAACACCATTCATCGGTTGCCGTAAAGCGAACGTCTTCGTGCTGCGTTCGCCGACTTACGGTGCTGTCGTCAGATGACCGGCTCGTCATTGTTTTCCGGACGACCTTCGATGTAGAACCAGTTGTGAATCGGTTTCAGAATTTCCTGAACTTCCTCCAGCAGTTGCTCATCCATTGAAGTCTCTGCCCAGTCGACCCACTGGGCAATTCGACCAGGATTCGCTGAACCGGTTACGCATGTCGTCATGTTCGGGTTGGCGATGGAAAACTGGAGTGCCAGCTGAGCAATGTCGATGCCGGCAGCCGTGCAGTGGTCGGAGGCCCTTTTTGCGATGTCCCTGACTTCCGGAGTCGCCTTATGCCACTCCGGAAGTGATGCGCTGGTCAGCAGTCGAGCAGAAAAGGGCGCCGCATTCATCAACCCGACACTCTTCTCTCTGCAAATCGGTACCAGTTCCAGTGCCATGTCGTTCTGCAGCGTGTAATGGTTGTATGTCAGCAGCACATCGATGTCCGCATTGGCCAGGATATACTTGAACATCTTCATCGGATAGCCGCTGACACCGATGTAGCGGACCTTGCCCTTTTCGACCTGTTTGCGAAGCGCCGGAAGTGTCTCTTCGACTATTTGAGACATTTCGACGAACTCAAGATCGTGACACAGGACGATGTCCAGGTAATCCTGCCGCATCCGTTCCAGCGAGATGTCCACGCTCTCTTCCACTCGTTTCGCACTGAAATCAAAGTGCTGTCCGGCATAACGGCCCAGTTTGGTTCCCAGGTAATAGCTGTTACGAGGAATGTCAGGCAGCACCTGACCCAGCAGCACCTCACTCATGCCACGGCCATAAAACGGCGAGGTGTCTATGAAGTTCATGCCGCTATCGATAGCGACGTGTACACTTTTTAGGGCTTCAGCGATGTCCACTTTTCGGAACTCAGCACCCAGAGACGAAGCTCCAAACGACAGGGCTGTCAGATCCATGTCCGTGTTCTGCAGGTGACGCTTTTCCATTATGAGAGAGTCCGAATCACTAAGGAGACAGTGTCTGTTCAGCAAGGGCTTCAAAAAAGTGTCCGGAAGCAATAGCCGCTACGGCCAAATGGTACCTTCCGGTGCTTTGCACTATTCATTCCCGACGTCTCTTACCCTTGCGCCGCGCCGGAACGATAGCAGCTTCCAGTATGGCATTCGACTCGCAAAAGGTGAGGGCCAGGACTGCCCCTTCACCCGGAATTATTCCGTTTGTCATTTGCAGGAGACCGTTTTGTCATCCTTTGCCGGTCCGGTACGATGTCGTTTTCCCCTGCGGTGATTCCTGATGAGATGTCTCGCGATAACACTGGCCTCGCTTCTAATCGTTACTGATTCTGCGAACGCTGAAAAGCCCAACATCGTCTACATTCTGGCAGACGACGCCGGTTATGGAGATTTCGGATGTTACGGCAGCACACTTCTGCCCACGCCCAGCATCGACCGCATGGCCAGTGAAGGGATGAGGTTTACGCGTCACTATGCCGGCTGCACGGTGTGTGCGCCGTCACGCTGCGTACTGATGACAGGACTGCACACCGGGCATTGCCGCGTTCGCGGCAATAGTCCGGGATTGCTGCTGGACGAAGATATCACGATCGCTGAAGTTCTGAAGACAGCCGGCTATCGCACGGCCTGCATCGGTAAGTGGGGCCTGGGAGCCCCGCCGCCGTTGTCTGACCCCAACGATCAGGGCTTTGATGAATTCTATGGCTACATCAGCATGTGGCATGCCCATAACTTTTACCCGGAATTCCTGATTCGAAACGGCAAACAGGAAGCACTGCGCAACATCAGCCAGACACGATGGAAGGGCCAGGACGGTCGCGGCGTGGCAACGAACAAACTGGACTACGTACCCGATCTGCTGACGAATGAGGCCCTTCACTTCATGCGCGACAACGCGTCTCGGCCGTTCTTCCTGTACTACGCACTAAATGTTCCGCATGCCAACAACGAAGGCGGACGGCACAACCCCGCCCCGGAACGTGGCATGGAAGTTCCAGACTTCGGCCCCTATGCGGACAAAGACTGGCCCGGTCCGGAAAAAGGATTCGCGGCCATCATGCGTAATATCGATCGGGATGTCGGACGAATCCTGAACGAACTGAAGTCCCTCGGCATTGATGACAACACGATCGTGATGTTCAGCAGCGATAACGGCCCGCACCAGGAAGGTGGTCACCAGATGGAATTCTTCAACAGCAACGGCAACCTCCGCGGCATGAAGCGCGACCTCTACGAAGGCGGTGTTCGCGTTCCGTTGATTGTACGCTGGCCTGGCAAGGTCACCGCCGGTACCAGCAGCAATCACATCAGCGGTTTTCAGGACGTCCTGCCCACACTTGCTGAAATTGCTGGCGCCGACGTGCCGGAGAATCTGGATGGCATTTCGCTGGTTCCGGACCTGACCGGCACCGGTGCACAACGGTCGCACGAGTTTCTGTACTGGGAATTCAGCGAGCAAAAAGGTAAGCGGGCCGTGCTGAAAGGAGACTGGAAACTGGTGCAACTGCAAGTGGCCACAAAAAGCCCGTCAGACTTTGAACTGTACAACGTAGGCGACGACGTGGCCGAGAAGCACGATGTGGCTGCTCAGCACCCGGATCTTGTCCGCCACATGGCAAAGCTGATGATGAGTGCTCACGCCCCCAACCAGCGGTATCCGTTGTTTCCGACAGAAAAGCAGCAGGAACCGTGAAGGTTGAACGAACAGTCCGCTGACGATCTGCGCACTGTTGCCAAAGGGTGGTGACTGTCCTGCGGCCCCATGAACCGGCACGGCTACAGAATCGACGGGCCTTTAACTTCGATACCTTTCAGCCGCATCTTCAGTTCTTCGATATTCGGCGAGACTTCGAAGGCAGCCTCGCGACTGATGAATTCTCTGTTGACGAAGTCATAGAGACTGTCGTTAAACAGCTGCATCCCCTCGTCACGGCCAATACGAATTGCTCCATGCAGCTTTTCGTCTTCATTCTCCATGACAAGCTTGGTGACTGTCGGATTGAACCTCATGATCTCGATGATCGGTACTCGACCCGGCGTATCCACAATCGTTTTCAGCAGTTTCTGACCCACGATGGCCTTCATGCTCATGCCGATTGCGGCCCGTATTGCCGCATGCATATCTGCGGGAAACAGGTCGATGATACGTGGTATCGTACCGGGAGCGCTGGAAGCATGGATCGTTCCAAACACGAGGTGACCGGTTTCAGCCGCGTGAATCGCTGTTTCAAATGTTTCCTTGTCACGCATTTCGCCCACCAGCATGATGTCCGGGTCTTCTCGAACAGCATGTTTCATGGCCACATGAAAATCGATCACATCCTGACCTATTTCTCTCTGGTTGATCAGACACTGGTCAGATGTGTACACAAATTCAATCGGGTCTTCGATGGTCAGTATGTGCTTGTTCATGTTGTGATTGATCCAGTCCAGCATCGACGCGATGGTCGTACTTTTTCCGGATCCTGTCACACCCGCCAGCAGCACCATTCCCTGGTCGAACCTGCACAGGTCCTCCATGATGGGCGGCAGATACAGTCCTTCAAACGGGGGGATAAAGCGTTCAATCTTTCGAGCCACCATGCCCACTTTGCCCAGCTGCGTCAGCAGGTTGACACGAAACCGCCAGGGCTCATCCTCATAGTCCACGACTTTTGAAAAGTCAGCACCGCCGTCATTATGAAAGATGTCCAGGTTTCGCTGGTCCATCATCGGAAAACACAGCTTGATCAGTGCACTCTCGCTAAGCGGGGGCATCTCCAGGGGCGCCAGAGTGCCTTTAACACGAAAAATCGGCGGCCTGCCTGCCTGCAGATGGATATCCGAACACCCCATCTTCACGCCCATACGAAAGATCTTGTTGATTTCAATATCGGCCTCGGGATCAAAGTTCGACTTGAGCCACTCGCTTGCCTGTACCATTTTGTGTTTCCGATCTTAGTTTCGATGTGGTCGTGCCACACCGCGTTGCCGCCGCATGGCCGCTACGTTTAAGAAGATTCACAGCCGAACCGGTACACCTCGGTCCGCCATGTATCGTTTTGTTTCTTCGATTGTGTATTCGCCGTAATGAAAAATACTGGCCGCCAGCGCTGCGCTCGCTCCACCTGCTGTCACGGCATCCGACAGGTGTGCCGGACAACCGGCCCCGCCACTGGCCACAACCGGTATCGATACGGCATCCGCAACAGCTCGTGTAATTTCCAGATCGTAACCGTCTTTGGTTCCGTCTGCATCCATACAGGTCAGGACGATCTCTCCTGCCCCCAGGTTTTCCACTTCCCGGGCCCACTCAACAACTTCCTGGCCGGTGGGTTTGCGGCCTCCGTTGATATGAACGTCCCAGAATTCCCTGCCGTCCTTTTGTACTCGTTTGGGATCGATATTAACCACAATGCACTGGCTACCGAATTTTAGAGCGGCCTGTTTGACGAATTCCGGATTTGTGACAGCCGCTGAGTTGATCGATACCTTGTCACAGCCCGCACTCAGAAGGCGACGGATATCATCAACCGTCCGGATGCCGCCGCCCACCGTCAGCGGCATAAAAACAACTTCGGACGTACGAGACACGACATCCAGTATGATATCTCGTTCCTCGTGACTGGCTGTAATGTCCAGAAAGACAAGCTCATCGGCTCCCTGCTGTTCATACTTCTGAGCAATCTGAACAGGGTCACCAGCATCCTGCAGATTGACGAAATTCACGCCCTTCACCACGCGTCCTGCGTGGACGTCCAGACAGGGAATGATACGCTTTGCCAGCATGCAACGTGTTCCGGAATTGTTTGCAGGTTTGTCGACTTAAGAATGATCCGTGCCGTAGGCTAACGGAGCTCACCGGGGGCCGAGAGTGCCGTTCGTAATCGTAGCTGCACGCACCACACTGCGGCTGGAAGCAGGCTCTCGATAACCGTCGGGCGGATGCTATCACACCGTTGAGCCTCAGTCCGGTCAACCCGGAACCCGTGTTGGTGACGTTTTCCCGTGTTTTACTGATCGAAACCCCCTCCTACCATGAATTCTTCCGGCCAAACGGTTCATGTTGACCTCGGTTCCCGCAGCTACGACATCTCTATCGACGCCGGCAACCTGCCGCTAATTGCCGAGCTGAGCCGATCATGGCTGGGTCGATCCCCTGATCAGCCGTTGCGGTGCTTCGTCGTCACCGACACTAACGTGCTGCAACCTCATGCGAATGCTGTAAAAATGGCACTTTCGGGTGCCGGGGCCGAAGTACGGGTTGTCTGCGTGAAAGCGGGCGAAGTATCGAAATCTCTGACTGAGGCTTCCGATCTGTACGACGAGCTGGTGGACTTCCGGGCAGATCGAAAAACGGCGGTACTGGCTGTTGGTGGCGGTGTCGTGGGTGATCTGGCGGGATTCATCGCTGCCACATACGCCCGTGGACTGCCGTTTGTCCAGATTCCCACGACCTTACTGGCAATGGTCGACAGCTCTGTCGGTGGCAAGACCGGAGTGAACCATCCAAAAGGAAAAAATTTGATCGGGGCGTTCTATCAGCCAGCCGGTGTGCTCATCGACACTGACACCATGGCCACTCTGCCCGATCGGGAATATCGGTCCGGACTGGCTGAAGTGATCAAGTACGGGGTGATTCAGGACTCCGACTTCTTCAGCTACCTGGAAGAAAACATCAGCGGCCTTAACGAACGAGACCCGGCCGTACTGCGGCAGGTGGTGAGTCGCTGCTGCGAACTGAAGGCCCAGGTCGTTAAGGAGGACGAACACGAAACCACTGGTGTGCGAGCCATTCTTAACTACGGCCACACTTACGCTCACGCTTTTGAAGCTCTGTCCGGTTATGGCGCTTTGCTGCACGGAGAAGCTGTGTCCATTGGCATGGTGTGTGGCAGCCGACTGGCCCGATCGCTGGGGCGAATTGGCGATGGCGAGATTCAACGACAGGTCGAACTGCTTCAGGCCGTACAACTGCCTGTCGAAGTGCCTGAGGAACTTCTGACGAAACACGACGACATTCTGAGCTGCATGCTGCTGGACAAGAAGACGGTCTTCGGCGACCTGAAATTCGTTCTGCCCGATCGCATCGGCCACGTCGACACCATTGGTGGAATAGACTCGAAGATGATCGTCGACTGCCTCGCTGATTCATCGTAGTCGACTGCTACCAGCGAGACTCTGTAACCAGCTGCGCGCACAACACGCGCATAGAAAGGCCTGCTCGAAACACGAACAGGCCGGGTACCGGGACACTGGCAGTATTCATTTCTTCGTCGACAATTTTTTCCTGGACGAAGATTTCTTCGTACTGTTTGATTTCGACGACGATCCGGCTGCGATGAGTTTGTTCAGAGCGGTCACCTGAGTTCTGGTCAGGACGTCCTTGATCTCTTCTGCCTGTTGCTCCTTTAACTCCGCCAGTTGTTCCTGCAATTCGTCGATTTGCTCACCAAATTTTTCTTTGAGGTTGTAGATTTCCTGCTTCTGTTCTTCCTTCAGTTTCAGCTGCCCGTAGTACGTTGGCAGACGGTGATACTTCGAAACCACTTTTTCTTTGGTTTTGGATGACGACTTCGACGATGACTTTTGAGCCAGCGCCGTCATTGCGCCAGCCGTTATGGTAACGGCCAGAATCGGTGCGATGAATCGATGTACAGAACGTTGCATAGCGGTAGCCTCCAGATGGTGTTAAGTCCTGCGCAGAATCGCGCTGACACCATCCTGTACCCCCTAGGTGTGTGCGTCAAATTCACCAACCCTGTTTCTCTCAGATATCTTCACCTCCAGGGGTATCCCTACTATGTTTCATAGGACACGATTCCGTGCCTCTCAGCACGGCTGATCTGATCCGTAGCATGCAGACCGGCCAGAACAAATTCGACGCAGGACGCACGGACGGCCGCACTTTCGCCAGCGTTAAGCTCAAAAGCTTTGTCCCAGATCGGCGGCACTCGTTTCAGCAGCGCTTCGTAGTGTTCGCTGGACAGCATGTCGCCTACTTCAATTTTGACACCCTTCGCGAAAATCCGGCTGATTTCTTCCAATCCATGCTGTTCTACATACTCTTCGAAGATGGTTTTGATGGCTTCGGCCGTCACGGCGTCCAGGACCTGACGTTCGGTCATCTGATGACTGCTCATCAAGTCTATTTCGATCTTCCCCAGCGAAGACGAATACAGATGGCCAAGGTCACTGACCCGAGGAACCGCTGGTATTTCATTTAATACCGCCCCACGGCGTCGAGCACTGGCGATCATGGTTTGATAGTTGGCAATGCTGAATCTAGCACTCACTCCTGACTGGTGATCGATGTATCGGCTGTTCCGGGCCGCCCGGCTGATTTCTTCGACAATCTGCTTCATGAAAAAGGGGACGGTTATCGGGAAATCGCCGCTCAGAGGAACATCGCATTCCTGCTCCATGATCTGAATTCCCAGATCACGGTCCTGCGGATAGTGAGTGTGTATAATGCTTCCTATGCGGTCTTTCAGCTGCGGGATAACTTTCCCGCTGCGATTGTAGGTCGCCGGGTTCGCCGAGAACATAATCATCACATCGATGTCGAACTGCACGGGAAATCCGCGAATCTGCACGTCACGTTCTTCCAGAATATTGAACAGCCCAACCTGCACCAGTTCATCCAGTTCGGGTAGTTCATTCATGGCGAAGATGCCGCGATGCATCCGCGGTATCAGTCCGAAGTGCAGCGCGTCTTCTGTTGACATACTGGCACCTGCGGCCAGTCTGGCGGGATCGATTTCGCCGACAATATCAGCGAACTTCGTTCCCGGAGCAAGGCGTTCGGCATAACGATCGTCTCGCGACCACCATTTGATCGGCACCTTGTTCTCTGGCGTGTCGACCAGAAACTGTTTCGCGGCGGTCGTAATCGGGTTTAGTGGGTCTTCGTGGACGGGACAAGTCGGAAGATCCAGATACGGGATTTCGTCGTCCAGAAACCGTGACATTTCTCGCATCAGCCGGCTCTTGCCCTGACCTTTTTCGCCCAGAAAAAGCAGATCATGGCCGGCCAGCATCGCTAGACTGATTTCCGGGATTACGGTGTTTTCAAAACCGTGGATACCCGGAAAAAGTTCTTTCCCGATCGCCAGCGACTGCTGGAAATTTGCTCGAATTTCTTCCTGTACTGTGCGTGATGTCCACCCGCTGGCGTTCAGTTCGGCAAGAGTCGTAGGTCTGGTCATGGTCTCGATCGTTTAATGGTATGGGTGTTTTGCTCGTCGCCGACGTGGGATTTGGTGGCCCTGACGGTGAGCGATTGTTTTCAGTGGTTACTGGATCGTAGTCGCCCGCACCAGTTCGTCTCGAAACTTTGGTTCGTCGTTCGCCGGTTGAAATACCGTCTCTATTTGCACAGCAAAGATGTTCCTGTAACTGTCTGGTATTTTCACCATGTCTTTCAAGGTCGTCAGAATCAGCGGTGACCCCGCTGTTCGGGCCAGTTCCTGGACGTCATCCAGGTGTTCTCGCGTGTAGTGATGATGGTCAGGAAAGAACCGAGTTGCCATGACCTTTGCGTCGATTTGCTGACAGGTCGCCACGAACGCCTCCGGGTTGCCGATCGCCGTCATGATCGTAACGGGCTGATTTCGAACGATTTCTGTTGTCTGTGCTTCTTCCCCGGATCCGGCGATTAACCCGCTGGGCCGAAATTGTACTCGGTAAATCCGGTCGGCCAGCCTCGAATTGTGCTGACGAACAATAGCTTCGATTTTCTGAAGCACCGCGGCGGTGACGTTGTCCGTCCGGGTAATCAACACGAGGTCTGCTCTGTTGAGGCTGCTGATCGGTTCTCTCAGCAACCCCCGCGGCAGCTGATATCCGTACCCAAACGGGTTTGTAGCGTCGATCAGGACCACGTTCAGGTTTCGGGCGATTCGCCGATGCTGAAATGCGTCGTCCAGCACTATAACGTCCACGTCGTCCGATGCGATTAGTTTTGCCGAGGCTGCCACGCGATTCGGATTTTGCTCATGTGGCACATGCGGACACAGCAGGTCCAGAACTCGCTTTTCGTCGTTTTCGCCACTCGCGTCAGCTCGGTAACCGCGACTGACAATTCCTGGACGAAGCCCCTGCTGCTGCAGCGCCCTGACGACCGTGACGACAATCGGCGTCTTTCCGGTGCCGCCGGTGGTCAGGTTTCCGACAGCTATGACTGGCACAGGAATACGGGTTGATCTGCTGATCCCAACATCGTAGGCGACGTTCCGCAGCATCATGATCAGACCATAGGGCGCTGATAATACTCGGTACACACAGCGCATGATGCCGGACAGTGTTCCACTGTTTTCACCACTGATCTGCTTCCTGTAATTCGTCTCCGAAATCACCGGACATGCCTTTCGAGCACTTCCTGAGCTCCCATGCATCGAAAACAAGCACGATTGTGCTGCTTTCGAGTGGCACAGCCCGCTGGATTCGCCAGAATCCACCACTTAGCGCGCAGCACCACACCACTATTCAGCAACGAAAGCTGCTGGCCTACTTGTCTTTTGCCAAAGAGAACCATGTCCACCGAATCCACGATTGTCTACACGCTCACTGATGAAGCTCCTGCCCTCGCAACTCGTTCGCTACTGCCGATCATTCGAGCCTTCACTAAGTCTTCGGGCGTCAGTGTGGTTCTGAAGGACATCTCACTGGCCGCTCGAATCCTTTCTAACTTTCCTGAGAATCTAACGGACGACCGGAAACAAAGCGACGCTTTGGCGGAATTGGGAGCGCTCGCGAAAACTCCCGGCGCAAATATTATCAAACTGCCGAATATCAGCGCTTCGATTCCACAGCTGTGTGCGGCCATCAGAGAACTGCAGGACAAGGGCTGCCACATTCCCGACTTCCCGGAAGAACCGGTAACCGAAGCCGAAAAGGATATCCGGGCGCGCTATGCCAAAGTCCTCGGAAGTGCCGTAAACCCTGTGCTTCGTGAAGGCAACAGTGATCGCCGTGTGGCCGCGCCGGTCAAGCAGTACGCGAAAAGTAATCCTCATTCTATGGGGGCGTGGAGCAGCGATTCGAAGTCGCACGTGGCATCGATGAACGACAATGACTTCTTCGGCAGTGAATTGTCCTACACGACGCCGGAGGCCGGTGAGGTGCGCATTGAACTTGTTGGTGAAAGCGGGGAAACCACTGTGCTGAAGGAAAAGCTCGCTCTGCAAGCTGGCGAAGTGATAGATGCTTCGCGAATGAGTGTGAGAGCATTACGTGATTTCCTCGCTCGTGAAATCGCCGACGCGAAAGATAAAGGCGTGCTTCTTTCGCTGCACATGAAAGCCACGATGATGAAGGTTTCTGACCCCATCATCTTTGGACACGCGGTAAAAGTTTACTTTGCCGATGTCTTCGACAAACACGCTGCCGTACTGGATGAGCTGGGAGTCGACGCGAATAACGGCATCGGTGATCTGTACTCCAAAATCGATCAACTGCCTGATGGCAAACGAGCTGAGATCCTGGCCGACCTCGATGCCGTTTATGCCAAACAACCTGAACTGGCGATGGTGAACTCCGACAAAGGCATCACAAATCTACACGTACCCAGCGACGTTATTATTGACGCTTCGATGCCGGCCGCCATTCGCACTTCCGGACAGATGTGGGGGCCGGCCGGCCGGTTAGCTGACATGAAAGCCTTGATTCCGGATCGCTGCTATGCCGGTATCTATCAGGCGACCATCGACTTCTGCAAAGAAAACGGTGCTTTTGATGTGACGACGATGGGCAACGTTTCCAACGTTGGCCTTATGGCTCAAAAGGCTGAAGAATATGGTTCTCACGACAAGACTTTCGAAATACCTGAGGCCGGCACCGTCCGGGTAGTGAATGACAGCGGCGATGTGCTGTTGGAACACTCAGTCGAACCGGGCGATATCTGGAGAATGTGCCAGACGAAGGACGCTCCGATTCGGGACTGGGTCAAACTAGCGGTCAAGCGCGCTCGAGCCACTGACAATATGGCCATCTTCTGGCTGAACAAAGATCGAGCACATGACGCTGCGTTAATTGCTAAAATCAGCCAATACCTTGCTGAGCACGACACTTCGGGTCTGGACATCAGTATTCTTTCACCGGTCGAGGCCACGAAGCTCAGCTGTCAGCGGTGCAAGGACGGTCTGGATACGATCTCCGTCACTGGCAATGTTCTGCGAGACTACCTGACTGACCTGTTTCCGATTTTGGAACTCGGCACCAGTGCCAAGATGCTGTCGATTGTTCCGCTCTTAGCGGGTGGCGGACTGTTCGAAACCGGAGCCGGTGGTTCTGCCCCAAAACACGTTCAGCAGTTTGTCGAAGAAGGCCATTTGCGATGGGACAGTCTGGGTGAATTCCTCGCTCTGGCCGTTTCTCTGGAGGACCTCTCTGATAAGACCGGCAACTCTAGGCTGAAAGTCGTTGCCAAAGCACTAAATGATGCTAATGGCAAGTATCTGCAAAACAACAAGTCGCCATCTCGCAAGGTCAACGAACTGGACAATCGGGGTTGTCATTTCTATCTGGCTTTGTATTGGGCCGAGGCACTGGTGAACCAAACTACTGATCCTGAGCTTAAGGAAGAATTCACAGTACTTGCCAATACTCTGGCAAACAGCGAATCAACGATTATCGGGGAACTCAACGCTGCCCAGGGGACAGCCGTGGATGTTGACGGCTACTACCAACCAGCTGAAGCAAAAGTTGTCGCTTCTATGCGACCAAGTCTGACGTTGAACGCGGCTATTGACGCTTAGCGATAATCTGCTTTTCTCATATCCGTTCCTGTTTTCCTGACAGACGTGCACGTCTGTCGATGAAGGACTTAACTGTTTTTTTCCGGGATCTGCTGAAGAACAGTTACACTACTGAATGCTGTAACTGAGTTGACATCGCACCTGTTCCTTCTTCTTCGTTGAATATCGACCTATGAATTATCGTAGACTTGTGCTGCTAGTACTGCTGCTTTGCCTATGTGGGGGTTGCAGTGACTCCGCCCGTACCACCACCCAACCACCCGCCGACACTCGTAATATCGAACTCCTGCCTTCGCCTGATAAGCCCGACAACAGTGAAGCCGTAGCAGCTCTGGAAGACTTAGGAGCCCGGTTCAAGCGTAACGGTGATGGTAATATCACTGAAGTTAACCTCCGCGACACTTCCGCTACGAATGAAGCCCTGCTGCATGTCGCTGAGCTGGCACACGTTACTTCCCTGCTTCTTAATGATCTGCCAGTGACGGACGATGGCTTGGCACATCTGGCCGAATGGATGGCTCCTGTCGTCAATCTCGACCTGCGCGGTTGTTCTGTCGGCAATGACGGACTCGGTCACCTTAAGACGCTCAAATCGTTAAAAGCGGTGCGTCTGAATGGCAGCAGTGGCTCGACCACTGTCGATGATGACGGCTTGAAGCACCTTGCTGACCTGACTAATCTTAAAGTGCTGGCACTG
>Ga0315331_10000511_pt1 | contig 27061 bp, 28 predicted proteins | sample M160m34915metaG_FD_203456 | JGI IMG/M metagenome (GOLD analysis project Ga0315331, IMG submission 203456) | Ammonia-oxidizing marine archaeal communities from Monterey Bay, California, United States - M1 60m 34915 | ecosystem: Environmental > Aquatic > Marine > Intertidal zone | place: USA...
GCTATCTTAGCTGTAGTTACTGCATCATCTTGTATTTCAGAAACTGTAATTGAGTTTGCGGCAAGGTCTGCAGCAACAATAACATCTACTCCAATTTTAGCAGAAGTTATTGCGTTGTCTGCTATAAGAGCAGTAGTAATTGCGTCATCTGCTATAGCAGCAGTAACCACTGCGTCATCAGCAATCTTGGCAGAAGTAACTGAATCGCTTGCTAACTTAGCAGATGTAATACTTGCGTCATGTACGATAGCATTCATAGTTGGAGCAGAGGACGCGATGATGTAATCAATAACATCATTGCTTGTTAATGCGCTTGCAAAAACTATAGTTGATCCAGAAACTGTATAAGCATTTATAGGTGCTTGCGTTACTCCGTTCAAAGATACTATTAAAGACTGTGCGCTTACTGGACTATAAGCAACTGAATCTTTAAGAAGGTTATATGTCGCTGTCGCTGAACAAGTTATTGCATCCAGCAAAATATTGTTCTTACCTTCGGATGGTGATTTTCCTATAAAGGGCATTAGTCTGCGTCCTCAATCGTAAGCGTTCCAGCGTCTACTTGTTTTAAAATTTCTGCGTAGTGCCTATTATCAGCATGAACAGGAACAGACAACTTCTCACCATCAATAACAGCTTCAACTCCTGCTTGGTCAGATAGCACCGCATCTCCTGCGTAAACTTTTTCCCATTTTGCTGAAGTGATATTCATTTAAAGCTCCGCATCCCACTGAATTCGGTCATCAGTACTGTTCATGTTCCAATATGCTCCAGAACTTGCAGTTGTGCCTGTCATGCCTAAACCACACTGTGTCCGTGTGCGATAACCTGTACAATTTAAAGTGCCTCCATTACTTGATCCCAAAGTTCCTGTTACTGAAAATGTAGGTATTGCCCTCATCTCTTGAGGATAGACTACGGGGAAGAAAGGATTCCACCCAGAAAATCGTGACGAACTCCACTGGATTACAAATCCATAGTTGTTTGAGTAATCAGGGCCGTCATCCCCTCGAATAACCCAGTAGTATCGTTGGCATTTTTGTAATTCTTCTGTATAAGTAGGCATCTCGTATGCTGTGCAAGCTGCTGCTGCTTCTAGTTTTACACCTGTAAGGTACCAAGTAGCATTTGCAGTATCCGATAAGTTTACTTGCGAAGGTGCTAGTGTACTTGATGCCGCAGTACCCCAAGCCGTACCTGCAGCACCACTAGTATAATCTGTACCCGAAGAAAACCAAAAATACAGACTCATACCACTTGCAGTACTATTGGCAATTGCTCCGGTTGTATCCGCTGGAAATATTACTGTCTTATACTCCCAAGTATCTGCGGAACTTATGGTATAGTTCTTACTAATATATCTAGCATTAGTATTATCTCTTAATCTAGTAGCATAAGTTCCAGTCTTACTAGAGCGTACCCAAAAACTCAAAGCAAATGCTATAGCATTACTGGTACCTTTTTTAAAGACTTGAACATCTCGACCTTCAAATTTATAAGTAAGGTGTCCATAACTATTTGCATCTAAACTTGCATCAGCAGTAGTACATTTTACTTCTAGTGAACTTGAGAAGCCTTCTGGAACTACACTAGTACTTTTTGTAACAGAATATGTGCCTACATTTCTTAACTCACTCATCCACCTATCCACTTCACCATATGCAGAATTAGTACCACTGTGTGATAAAGTAGGTTTCTGTGCGACCTGCATAGAACCATTTATAACTAAATTAGGGTTTGCACCTGTTACTGTAGTCTTTGCAGTAGTTACCGCATCGTCTGCTATTGCTGCTGTGACTACTGCGTTATCAGCTATTGCTGCGGCAACGACTGCATCATCAGCAATCTTGGCAGAAGTTACAGCATCATCAGCTAGTTTTGCCGCAGTAATAGAACCATCAGCAATATCAGCGGCAACAACCGTATCGGCAGGAATAGCTAAAGAATTTAGTTTAGTAATCGCCATTAGGTAATTTCCATAATACCGAGAATCGCGTCGAGAGATGATGCAGTTCCTGATTTCACTCTAAGTATGTCTGTTGTTTCAAGTACATATTTCTGACCACTTAAAACTTCAAGAGTACTTCTGGCAGGGATACTTACTGTATCAAGAACTTGAAAGTCATTATTTGAATCCGAAGTATCTTGTATCTGAACAGTCACATCCACCGCATTAGCCGTCTTATTACACAACGCCAAACCCAAAATTATAGTGGTTGTACTACTTGGCGCAGTGTACAAATCAACATAACTCGAATGAGATACATTCGCCGCAAACGCATTTTTAAAAGTATTTGCCATTTATTTCTCCTAGCCTAATGCTAGTGCTAATGATGTTGCTGTTGAATCTGCATCACTAATTACTTCGTTTACTAATGCAGCAGTAATACGTAACTCTACTTTATCTCCAGAACTGAAAGACCGTGCCGAAGTCCCATCTTGCGCTCTAACAACTGTCAACGTATTACCACTACGTGCCGTGACCTTGACTACCTCTGTATTTGTATCATCGTCAAAGGTCACATAAGTAATATCTCCAGTACCCAAGGCAGGAAAAACTGAACCATCAGCCACACCAATTGATGTGACTGAGTTGTTTATCCCAGCGGATAAAGTAGTAGACGCGTTGTTAGTGAACTTAATAGCCATTAAGAAGCCGTCAAAACCCAGGTTACTGTAATACTGTCATTTGCACCCTTATTAATGGTGCTGACCACAGTCCTACAAAGTAGTGTTCCACCAGAACTTGCATTTAGAAGACCGAATTCAACAACGGCTCCTGTTGCAGTTCCGGCAGCTAACGTCGCTACTGCGGTAAAAGTATTTGTGCTATGAGTTAATGACGTTAAAGCTGATCGCCCTAACTCATTCCCAAGCGCAGTATTACCAGCAGCTGCAGCTGTATTGTCACTACCAGCCGCTAGATGCGTAGGGGCTGCATCGTTAGCATCTACCATGCGCGAAGCAATAAGTGCTTTTCCAGCAGTCGTGATTAAGTTAGGACCGTCATACACAATATCGTCATTAAGACGCACAATGACATGTCCTGTTGGGTTAAATGATTCTATAAACATTACTTACACCTCATTGGTTAAATTGTGCGGCATTAAATACCGGCCTATTAAATTGAGAAGAAACCCCAATAATTAACTGAGTAGAAATGCTTTCAGATACAGCAAAGGAATCTGAAGCAGAACTACTAAAACCCATAGCGGTTGAAATATTATCCGAAAGCGAGAACGCATCTGAAGCATTTACTGGTACTAATAAGCCAGCAGTAATGCTATCTGCTACAGAAAACGACTCTGCAAACTGGGATAAATTTATTGAAAGCGTTGGTGATTCAGAAATAGTAAATGAATCAGCTAAAGCACCTTGCGTTAAAGCAATTTCAAAACTAGGCGCGGCATCAGTAATCGCAAAAGCATCTGCTGCTGGTTTCTCAAACAGTACAGTAGCAGCTTCAGTAACAGTTACGCTTTCAGTATAACTACTATTAAAGTTCCAGGTTGGGCTATCTGAAACAGAAAAAGATTCTGTTTTTGAAGTTGCAAAAGAATAGGACGATGATTCGGCAACACTAAAGGATTCAGAAGCACTTCTTACGAATGTAACAGCAGAAGATAAAGACTCGCTAAATGTAATAGTATGTGCGAAATTTTTATTATATGTAATAGCAGGAGAAGCATCAGTAACACTGAAAGTTTCATCCCTGAACCATTGATTTAGGCTAGATGGGTTAAGAGCAACGTCAACAGCAGTAGCTTTTATGTAGCTTATAACTGTATTTATATCTTGAAACTGAACAAGGAATTTCTGTTCGACACTAGACGACGCAATTGCCGCTTTTACATAGACAATTGTAGCGCGTGGTTTTACATAAGTGACACTTAGTTTAATCAAAATCGTCTCTTACTTTAAATTTAATTAAATCGTTAACCGTCTGTTTTGCCCCACCAGAAGTGGTGGTAATTTCAACTTCCCCTTCAAAAGTGCCTGCCGTATCAAGAGTCCCCGCAGGAAAATCTGTCGTGCAGATACCGCCAGAAGCATTGGTAACGCTACAACTAAGTGTAGCTTTTACCGTAGTACTTCCTAACTCACGAAGCCTTAGTTTTACTGTCTTTCCAGTAAGACTAATCGGGTTCCATGTGGTACTATCGTTTTCGTCTAGAGTTTGTCCAGACGCAGCCGTATTAGAATCCTTCAGAGTTATAGTTAACTCCGGAAGAGTATCCCCGACCACCAAATTTATCGTTTCAGAATACGCCATATATACACCCAATATCTCGCATAGTATAGTAGTTTCACAAACCTCATGCTAGTATCTAATAACACCACAAAACAGGTGTAGAGCTTCGTTTATCGACATGGATAAATGATTTTGCTACTCCTATCCCCGTAAACCCTAATCGTACCGCATTTTGTACAATAGTCATTCGTGTTGAACCATCTGTAGCTTTAATATCAGCAGCAATACCTTGGCTATGTTGGCCTGGACCATTAGGTTTAGCTGCTTCCAGACTATGGTTTTTTGATCTAAAGCCAGACGTAATAATAAAAGGAAACCCACAATCTTCCCGTAGGCTATCTAAATCAAGTATAAACAAAGAGTCCATCTCATTTTCACCCGTTTCCTGACAGTCAAAATCTGATAATTTAAAGTATTTAAACTTCACTCTTTCTTACCTTGCCCAAGAAATAAACCAAACACTGCAGTCATTGCTCCTGTACATACAGAAACCAATCCTGCCTGCTCAAATGTCGGATCTTCCAAGGTAGTAAACCAATGAATAACATCCCACGTAGCAATAGCTATTAAAATAACTAAACCCCTTGGAACAATCCTCCATTTATCAAATTCTTCGGGAGTCATTTACGCATCTTCATAAGCTTGTCTGCACCTCTAATACCAAAAGACGCACTGACCGCAATAAAAAGGAGGTACGAATACCACTCAGGGAGGTTAGACAAAGCATCAAACGATGCATGAACCCTATCTAATACAGCAGGGTCATTAAAAGCAACTGCATAACCTACCATAAAGATGGGCAGGGCTAATACAAGCGTCCAAAATTCGTCTTTCCAGCTCGACCCTGATGCAGCAGCCATCTTGGATTCCCAATCAGCATCGTGTTCTATTACAGCCATCTTAGCTTTATGTTTAGCTTGGCCTTGTTCATGCTTATTGTTCATCCACGTACCAGCAAGATTTGCTACTGGCCCTACAATCGCGCTAAATATATTCATATTAATAAGCCACCGAATAAAAAGGAATAAATCTATCAGGAATTACTTTCCAACCTTTAGAAAGAGATGATTCTATGGCTTCGTATGTAGGGCCAAGTAAAGGACCTACAGCCGATCTACCCCATTGGTCTGCAGTAAACATACTATTTACAATAGATAACGGACCGTTAAAACCTGCTCGATCAAATATCTCAACCATATATGGACCCCAATCCATACTGTCAGACCTAAAATATTTATCACTCATTTCTAAACCAGGTAAAAGACCAGCAAGACCGGCTTTCGATAATTCACGTAATTCAAGAGAAAGCATAGCTAATGGTAAGTACGCTATACCCGCTAAAGCTATTGTAAGCCCCATGCCACCATACGCTTGTCTCCAATCACCGCCGCTTTCTTTAAGCCTTGCCGCCGACTCTCTTACGATTCCTCCAAGTATTACTTTTCCAAAAGAATATAGAAATCCTTTAAGCTGCCATATAAGTGCAAACCTTGGGTCATTTGCCCAGAAAGGACGTTCTGCTGTATTAGGCCGTAACATTGAACTTTCAACAAAACGGGTTAAAGCTGCTTTTACCCGCCGCCCTTCGTCTGAGTTAAAATTAAATTGTTGCGTCTTACTATCCCAAGCAGCGTTTACATCAGCTGCAGAAACCCCCAAAGATTTTAAATACCTTGCGGCTCTAGGATTATTAGTTTTATTGGCGGCATGGGTACGTAAAAACTGTACGCCCATATTAGCCGCAAAAGCCCGTGTAAAATCCGTAAACCGTTCTAGTAATACTAACTTAAAAAACTTATCGCTTACTTGCCGTACTTTTGGGTCAAGGAACTCATGGTCTGCATCAGTTACTATGGCATTTTCCATTGTATTACGAACAGATACTCCAATGTCTTCAGCTAATTCTCTAGATTGTGCAGGATTTAAACCTGTTCTTTTAAGCTCATTTATAAATGTTTTAAAAGTATTAAAACTAGGATCTTTAAAATTTATTGCTGCTCCCCCTAGCTCTGTTATTGAAGCAATAGTCACCAAAGGCAATAAAGTAATCCATTGAAATACCTGTAAATAACTACTTGCGGTTAACCATTTCCTTTCTAAAGAAGAGAAATCCCTATCTCTATATCCAAGATGGCGCTTTATAATAGCTAACGCCATAGCCCGATCTTCCGAATTTAATTTATCTAACTCAGGAGTAAGTAAATCTCTTCCGGTTTTTGGATCTCTAGTAGCACGTAAGAATTCATTACGTGTAGTAGTTTGACGTATATATTTAATTAACGCTTCTTGAGGAGAAACAGTATACTTTTCTAAAATGGTCGGACTAATGTTAGCTGTAAGCTTTCTAGCTTTTTCCATATCAGCTAAAGGATCAGTTACATCTGTTTTAATCTTTGGGCCTGTCTCTTTATCTAAATCTTTTTCTGCTTTTCCTATTACTGTCTCTACATCTTGTGCCTGCTTACTCTCTAAAACAAACTTCTGCCTCTTTATAAAATATTCAATAGATTTAGTTACATCAGCTTCTGTTAAAGTTGGATCAGCAGCTACTAAATCTCTAATAAAGTTTTCCTGCATATCAGGGTCATTAGCAAGTCCTACTATATCTAATACAACTGGAAAATAGTCCGGACGTTTTTGTACCGTATTTCCTGGAGTATTAGAAATATAATCATCATGTATTTCTTCAAGGAACTTTCGAATTTTTACAGCCTTAACAACTGATTCGGGGTCTATGTCCGGATTATTTTGGAACGCTGCTGCTGTAATATCTTTAGTTTTAATACCAGAAGCAGCAATCTTAAGGGCAGTAGAATTAATAGGATTATCCCATTCGCCGGGATTTGTACCTAGTATCTTTCCTAGCTTAGTAATAAACCTATGTTTTTGTATATTTTTAGCTTTAACAAAACCTAAATCTGGGGAATCTGACTGAGCAGGTATATAGAACATGTCCGCAATTTTTGAGCTAATACCCCTAAGTACACCATCTTCAGTGAGTACTAACCTAGCTATCGCTCTTACTTGAGGTGTATTAAGAAATTTACCTATAGCCCTCTTAAGAGCAAGCGCACGAGTTGATGCAATACCAGCCCCTTGTCGTATTTCTGCAACCATGGCTTTTACTTCAAAAGGAGTTTCAAGATCCCGAACTCTACGTAAATTTGAAATTGCACTAACTGCTGCTGGTGGGCCTTCCTTATCCCTTGCCATAGACATTAACATACCGGAATCATCTAGAAGTTTTGCTTCTAGGCCACCATTCTCAACCACTTCTTCTATAAAGGCTTGATATCCGTCTGAAGGAAAACCAGTAAATCTGCGTTTTAACGCTGCTTCCAAACCTTTAAAGTAATTTTTTAAACGTGTTGCAAGGTTCTTAAAAAAACTTTCAGTGCCGTTTTTAGGTGTCTTTCGCGTCTTTACATCTTCTATTGCTAGTTGCTTCATCCATGTAGCAGTTTGATCAGAAAACCATTCATCAAACCCGTTGTCGCCTAACCAAGCTGTAGGTGCGTTAGGTTGTTTTATAGCCTCTTTATGAGACTTTTTTAGCCTGTTGTATAAAGCTTTATTACCCTTAATTAAAGTATCTTTTGCTTCATTTAAAACAGCGTGGCCTAACTCATGTCCAACCGCAAGTGCAATCCCTAACGGATTATTTGTAACAACATTATCTACAATAATTACATGGGCATCTTTGTACCCCATATAAGTACCGCGTTGTTGTTTATTACGTTCTAAGTTAGTCATCTGATGGGTAATATGTTTGCCTAACTGACCTGGAAACATTTCATCAAATCTTTTTGGTTTTAGATTTTTTAAATCTTGTAGTTGTTTTAAACCAAGAATAGATACAGGCTTTACAAGCTTTAATTTCTTTAAACCTAAATTAATAATATTTTTTATATCTTTAAAATGATCTATTTTACGTTCGGATGACGAGACATTCACGAGTGGCACGGCACCAATTTTTCCTTCTTCTGGAGTAAGAGGTATAAAGCCAATAGCTGGTTCTGTTTCAACTAAAGACGTATCTAACAAAGGCCCTGCATCATAATGGGCAACGCTTCCTTTACCCCCTCTTCTAGTATTACGTTTTTTCTGGAATTTTGAATTAGGATCAAAATATTCTAAATGACCGTTTGCATCAACTTCGTCTGCAATCTGAATACTAACTTCCTGATCAAAATTCGGGTTTGCATCTATTGAGTTATCAACTTTTAAGTATTCAATCTCTTCGACAATATCAAAAGATAAAGGCTTTTGGGGAGTAGGATTAGGTAAAAATTGTCCTGTTTTAAGGGGTGGTCTTGTATCCGCTTGCCTATTAATCCACCGTTGTGCTTCTGCACGGCTACCCATACTTACAGGCGCACCTGTAGTTATAAGAACTGCTGGTGAAGAAAGATTTGATGCATAAACTTTATTATTAGCGCCATCCTCAGCATCGGGATCATAAAAATTATCACCATTTCGATCAGCGTAACGCTTATCGAAATGGGTTTGAGGCATAAATACCCTTACTAAATCTTCACCTTGGTATACGAGGTATATTTCTTCTCTTGTAGCATCTACAAAAGTATCTTTTGGTATAACAGATTTAAAGTTACCTTCTGCATCTTGTTCTCTACTAAATACATTAGGTCTGGCTTTACCTATTACAGTAGTTTGTCTACCTGGAACAAATACCTCTTTTCCTTTTTTTGTTAAAACTTTTTCTACAGAATAAACATCCATCTCTTTTAAAAGATGTCCAGTTAATCTAGTTTCATATACAGGATTCCCTTCTGCGTCTTTTCTACCTTCTTTTATTGGAACTGCAGCCCGCATTTGATTAATTGCAGAACCTTCTAATGATCCAATAAACTCAGGCCGCATTTTATTTGGATTAAAAAGTATAACCCCAATAACTTCATTTGTTTCAAAGTCTCTAACGTAACCACTTTTAGTTACGTACCCCATTTCTTTTCCGTTATTGCCAAAAGCAATTCTTTGGTTTGAATCTTTTTCTTGGGGGTTAAACAAAAGGTCATTTAAAGGTATAGGAGTTTTTCCAACTACTGCAGCAGTTATATTCTTATAGGCTTGTAAATCACCATCTGTTAATTGGTTTTCTTGTATTGATTTCCCATTTATTTTTATATCGTAATCGTTTTCTATTAACCTGTTTAATATTGATACTAACCCATTTCTGGCAGATATCCTTGGAGCATCTCCCTCAAAAGAAAAATTTAAGTTTTGCCCAGAGTTTGTTAGTGTAGCTAAATTAACAAATTCTGCCTTTCCGGTCGGAAGTACAATTTCTACCGTAGGCCCTTCCTCTCCATTATATTTTTTAATGTATTTGCCATCTTTTGCCGAAGCTAAAATAACACTGTCCATTAAAAACACAGATAAAGGACCTGTTACTTTGTTTCCTGTACCTGTTCTGATTTTACCTTTACCTGTTTTTCTAGTAGGTGCATATGTTACAACTTCTGTATCAGGAGTAGACCTGGCTTTTACCGTATATCCTACTACAGCGCCACTTTCATCCTTTTCCGGTTCAATAAATACTTCTAAAGTGCTGTCGATTTTTTGCAACATAGTTGCTCGACGCATAACAAGATCAGTTAGTTGGTTATATGGCTCTTTCCTAAAATCTATAGGTTTTAGGTTTCCATCTGAATCATATTCTTCAAAAGGAGATATAAGCTTTCTAAAAGCGCGTCTAAGCGAACCAGTAGTATCTCCATGCTTTTCATTTACAAATGATTTTTTAGATTTTCGTACTGGGTAAACTTCTACACCTGTTTCATTAAGGTCAAATATTTCAGGTTCAAACTCATCTAGATTAAAAACTTCCTGCTCATCAAGCTGTCTTAATTGAGATCCAACTCGTTGACTATCTGTGCCTATATCTACATCATCGTCTGTAACAGATCCTACTTCAGTCCGAGGATCAACAGTCTCAAAAGGATTATCTGTTTCAGACATTTTTACGGCATCATAATCTTGTGCAAGGTCACCTGTTTCCGGATCAAGTGCTCTGATTCTTAGACTTGCCATAACCCTCTGAAGGTCGCTGTTATTTTTAAATAATTCTGTGTTCTTAATACGCTCTAATGCTTTAGTTGCTTCTTCTCTAGTCTTAAACCTAGCCGTACTAAGAGCCTTTAATAAAGGGTTTTCTAAAGCTTGTCCTACAAATAAAAATTTAGGTTCTTGCTCTGTTGTAGTTTTAGGTTTTGTTTCAGACTCAGTAAACTTTAAAAGTAACTGTTGTACAGGATCAGTTGTATCTGGTTGTGTAGCAGTATCTGATTCAGCAGTATCTCCCGGCCTCATATCAACAGTATTACTTAGCAAATTTTTGTCGATTTTATTAAGAACCGGTCCGTATCGAGGGTCCAACCCAGAAAGAACATCGTCTTTAGTAGGAGTATCCAGTAACTCTAATTGTTCTGGCTCATTAACAGCATCTTGTACTTCTTTGGCTTGTTGACTAGCAACGTTTTCCGCATCAACTAAAGCCTTCCGTTGTTCTGCTGCTTCTGCACCAGATAATACATTTATCGTAGCTGCGCCTATAAACTTCCCGTCTTTATCTGTAACTGCTTGTCTATTTGCAGCTTGACCGGCTGGACCTGTCCATCTCTTTTGTCCATGTTCATCTAAAACCTGTTCACCTATACCAGCAGCATTAGTACCTTCTGCCCAAATTTCATTTCCGTCTTCATCTAATGCTTGTATAACTACATCTGCATCGATAGGTTTTGGACCGCTATAACCAAGTGCAGGTGCTAGAACTTCTGCACTAGCACCTGCCTCTATAGCACTTTGCACTGTTTCTTTGTTCCTAGAAATAATTGTCCCACGTTCGGGGATTTTTGCAGCCCATACACCAGGTTTTATTTCAACCGGTTCTATTTCTGTAGCGTTTTTATTCTCTTTATTTTTTATAAGGGTATTGAGTTCTTGTACATTCGCTCCATCACCTTCTACCCACATTGTTTCTTTATTACTATTTCTATTTAGTAACCTTTTGAACTGTGCCCTTAAGGTAACCTTAGACTCAGGAAGAGACTCTCCATCCCCAAACCCTTGTTGTTGTTTATTTACAGTAGCATCTATATCTAGATCTCTAGCTTCGTCAAGATATGTCTTTGTTTTATCAAAAACCCTACTTGCAGTATCAGCTGCAACTCGTACTGTACCTCCAGCCATACCTAATGCTTTACCGCCTAATGCGCCAACAAAAGCTGCTTCACCTAAACGCATTTTTGCTTCTTGCCAAGTATAGGTATCGTCCATTTCCATACGGTTAGCGACGCCTATACCTTCCTGGACAAATTCTGCTACACCTTCTGTTGCAGCGGATTTTAGTCCGGTTCCAAGGATATCGTTTGCTAACCTTTTATATAAATTATCGTTAGGTTTATTAGCAGATTTTCTTTTAGCTAATTTACCCATCTGCTTAAGCATTAATGCTTCACCACCAACACCAACCGCCGCCGCAGGTAAAGCTACCGCACCCGCACGAAAAGCAGTGGCTCTATTCATTTCCTGCCCACTTTCTAAAGCTTCAGCAAAATTCCCTCCAGCCATTGGCGCCCACTCAGCAGCACCAGCACCAACACCTGCTCCTATCTTTAAGTTTCTTGCCTTACGTCTTGCGGCTTCTTCAGCAAAAGTGCCGTCTTTATACATACGCCTAAAAATTTTATAACTGGATTCAGCTAAAGCTTTCTCGTCAGGATCAGCAGTACCTTTTGCAGTTTTTTCTATAGATTCTTTTAGCAACCGTTTAGCGGTACGTTTACTTACTTCCGTACCGCCTTTAGCAAGTATTTTGGCGCCTACACCACCTATACCTGCTCCTAAAATAGTTGTTATAGCAAATGGAATAACTTGTCCGGCTGCACTACCCATCTGCGTAAAAAACCCGCCAATAGTAGGTTCTTCAATAAATTCACCGAATTTTTCTACACCGTCGAGGGGGACTTCAGCAAGTGATTCTCGGAACTGTGCTCTTTTTACAGCATTTAATGCGCCCTCTTCATCTCCTATAAGAGTATTACCGAGAGCTTTTAGGTATTCTAAATCTGCTACCATATTTTCAGTAGCAGATTTAGCTCCTGCAGCTATAAGGTCAAGACCTGTAGCTTTAGGCGTTTTTAGGTAGTCTTTAGATTCTTTAAAGTCTTGATATGCTTCTTCATCCCAATCAGATACCGGACGTTGGTTAGTGTCAGATTTATCATATTTAGCTTTAAATGCTTGGAACGCGTCTTCGTTAAAAGCCACAAATTATCACCCCGTAATGCGCTTGCGGTTTTCAGCAGCTTGCATCATAAGCATAGCAAAAGCTTCTTTAGGTAAAGTATCCCGCATTTTATCAACATCTACACCTACGTCTGTTTGTTCGGCCTTACCTTCCTCATCTGCAGATGTCATATAAAGCAATTGTGTTCCGTCACCATTAAGAGCTACTCTATCTAAATCATAATCTCCAGCTATAACAACATCATCTGCGTCTTTCCTAAAAAGTCTTCCTACCCATTCTTCGTCACTAGCCATACCAGCCATAATGGTACTTAACATCATGTTCATGGCTTTCCTTCCTTCTGCCAGGTCATTTCTACTTAAAGACCCGTTTTCAAGTTTATTTGCAAGGTCTGTAAATTCTGGAGACCTAGAAATAGCTATTGCTGCCTTTTTATCAAACGCTAGCCCATCTTCTCCCCAAGCTTTAGCTACTACCTTAGCCGCATCTCCAACTATTTTATTACTAGCCTTTACAGCGTTTCTTATCCAAGTACCATAACTTAAGTCGTACTCTTTCCTACGTAACTCTAGAGTCCCTGCTTCCTGTGCGGTCATATTAGAAAGACCAGTTTCTCCTATATTAGTTATACGCCCAAGCCATTCAGATCTTGCAGCATCATTTTCCATACTAGCTGCCACAGCTACATGCGCTGCTATAAAATCACGCTTATTAAGTTTTTTGAATTCTTCTACGCTTGTTACGCCTTTCTCTTTTAAGAAGTTCGCTACATGTGACATAGTTTCTGGTGCAACTTTCACTTCTTGTTTAGCTATTTTAGTACTAAGGTCTTCTGCAGACTTAGCTTCAGAAACTGCTGCTTCGATAGCTGTAGTATTTTCTTGTACTACCGGAGGTGCAGTTTTTATAATTTCAGAAGGTCTTTGGCTCTCTAACCTCTCTAGTCTAAGTTCTAAAGCTCTTTTAGTTCTTCCTCCACTTTTCGAATTAGCTATTTTCTCCTTTAACTCTGCTACCTTAGAATCTACCTCAGCATCAGTAGATACTTCAGTTTCTTCTTTAGTTTTGTCTTTAGGCCTTTCGCCTTTTGCCTGCTGTTTAAGCGTCGCTATTTCTTGTCTTAGTTTTCTAGCTTCTTGTGCGTCTTTTGTAGAAAAAAGACGCCCTTTTTTACTTGTTAATTCTGCAAGCCGAGCTTCTTTAGTTTGGAGTTCTTCAGATACATCAGCTCCAGCTTTTTTGTCAGTATCGCCGGTTATAGTATCTTCTTTCTCTTCAGATTGGTCTTCTCCAAGTTGCTCTTCGCCTTTAAGTAAGTCTACTGCACTGTCAACTGCCTTTTCCCTATCGTCTGGATTTTCAGTAGATATAAGATTTATTGTCGCTCTTGCTCCTCCTCTTTCTCCCCTTTCTGCAAGAGCGTCTGAAATATCTGTAACTTCGCCTTCTTTTTTTAAAGTTTTTGCTTTACTATGATCATATCCAGGGGGTATTTTTCCCGAATCCCTTAATTGAGCAAGCTCAAAATCATCTAATTCTTTAATAGATCTACCGAGTGCCTTACCAGCTTGATCTATAGTTAACGAATACTTGCTTTGTTTAGATAAAACATTACGTCTGTAGTTTGTATCCATTAAACCGGCTATTTTTTCTGCCGTAAACTCAATGACCTTATCATCAGGGGATTGAGTACCCCCTTCAGTCAAAACCCCTTCCGACCCATCTGCATTTCTTACTCTAACTCCCAACATTGGTTTGCCGTTTTTAGATTTCTTAAATTCACCAGTAGGCATACCTTGTTCATCTAGTATCTGTATAGGCTCTATATCAAGTATTTCAGTATCTTTATCTACTAAGGGGTTATCGCCTTGCTGCATATATTGAGATAGTTTTTTATCTAAATCAGTATCTTTACCTTGAATGCCCTTAACTACCACATCGTAATCTATGTTATAAGGATTTTTTCCTATATCTACAAGCCCCTGGGATTGTAGTAACTGCATCTCTTGGTCTGCTTCCCAAGTACTAGCAGTTCTTTTCTCTTCAGCCTCCATAATATTCAGCTGACGACGTTTCATGTCCATGCTCTTCATATCCATGAACATGCCTAGCGCATTTTGAATACCTGTACTTGCGTTAAAAGCCATTAGTTACTCCTAGAAGAAAGCCACTGCCATAATTGCGGCAGATCCTAACGAGGCAATCGTACTATATGTTTGGGCTTTTGATGCGGCTTTAGCTTGCGTATATGCGTTTTTTCGTGCAGTCGCATCTGCTGCTGCAGACCCCATTTGGTTTAAAGAAGATCTATTTACACCTTGCCCTATGTTAATTAAATCAGCTAACACTCTTTGGTTTTGTTCTCGTTGTGCTATACGTGCGTCACTTATCGACTGTATTCCACCTAATGTATTAGCGCGTTGTAATCCTCTGTTTTGTTGTTGTAACTGTGCTGGAGTTAAGCTGGCTCCATAACGCGACATATTACGCTCGGCTACACCTTTAGTTAACTGTTGTGCAATACCTGTATCTTTTCGCGCCTGATCTATTAAAGACGTATCTGTCGTAGCTTGATCTATTAAATCTTCTTCAAAATCACGGAAGTTTTCTACATAGTCCAGGTACTCCTGCCGTGTCATAGAAGCAAAAGCAGTATCCGGATCACTTACATGCGGCAGATTTAACGCATTTGATCCACCAGAACCAGGCAAGTCTTTACCTGCAATAGCACCTGTTAACCAACTTGGACCTATTCCCATTATTAACTTACCTTAGTTGTAGTTGTAGTGTTTGTGGTAGGAGGTTTTTCACCACCCCACCATTTCTTACCGCTTTTAACATTATCTCCACCTTTTAAAATGGCTGCTGTACCTAACTGGGCAAACATACCTGCTCTGGCAGCAGATTCAGTCTGTTTCGCTTGCGCTCTTGCTAGAGCTTGGGAAGTTCCCAACCTAGAAGCTTGGGCCAATCCAGACATAGCATCTGCCGCTTGTCCTCTAGCAGTACCTAGTACTCCAACTTTCTGCTTATTAGTAATATCTTTAGCTTGTTCGTCAGCCATCTGCAATTGGCCCTGTAAAGCCTGAGACATATCAGCAGCCCTAGTTACATCTTGAGTCCCTTTAAATTTAAGCGCTGATGGAACACCTTCTCCAGTTAATGCTTGCATAGTATCTGCATTAGAACGACCACGTAATGTAGTTGCTACATCAGCCGTTTTAGATATGTCGCGCATCTCTCGAAGTAAAGGATCATATTTCTCTTTAAAATAGTTATGCTCTGCCATAGCAACAGATGCAGATGCTTTTTCGGCTTCACTCGGTGCATAGTCTTGTTGGCTTGGTGAACTACCCATTACACTCTACTCGTATAGACGGTCTCTCGTCTTGTCCAATTCGCGGCTTCAGCATATTCCCCAACCTCTTTAACAGTTGTTCGAAACTCCAACGCAGAAAACCCAGCGTCTCTCGCCTGTTTCTCAAAAAACGGTTGGTAAGCCAAGGCCAAATTACGACCTCTCTCTTTAGTCCATCCGATCCATAAAAGTAATATACGTTCATTAGAATAAGTTTCCGTTGTCCCCGTTGTTACTAAAAACCCACCTTCAAATACCCAAAGATGAGCTTGGTTATTTACACACGCCGCAAATACATCTTCCGGCATAACTCCTGTTTGTGGGTCTGTTGTTAGTGTCTCAACAACCCCTTCTCTAACCCAATCCCAATGTTCCCTAATATTCGCTAAGACAGGTTCATCAAGACTATATTCGCTTTGGCCCGTATTTACGTCTTGGGAGACTATAGGCTTTATGTATTCCTCCATATTTTACACTCCTTGCTATGGCTGTATCTGCATTACGCGCTCTATTTTCGGCAAGCTCAACTTCTTTAAGGAAGAAAGTGCCATAGGCTTGCGCTCCTGCAAAATCGGTCCAATCTTTACTGGGCATACGAAGTAAACGAAATACTGCCCCAGTAATAATTGCGTCTCTATAATCATTCATAACATCAGACTCACAAGCTGTTGATGAATGCGTTGGTTTTAGCTGTACATGTACGTATGTGCTAGAAGTTGTGGTCACGTTTGGTACTGGTACTAGCCAAAATAATGATTGACTTACTTTAACAAAATACTCAGGGGTGCCTGCATATGCAGCTTCTCTCCACTTAGGTTTCCGTGTTTCAAGTAAAGAAGTTGATAAAGGCTCTAAATCAATACCTTTATGCGTTACCCAATTAATCTTATGAACAGCAGTTCCAGATGGCGGTTCTAAATCATATTCATAGATCTGCGCGGTAGTTGTAATAACATCTAACTCTTTCTTATATACACCAGCTTTTTCACATAATTCAATCGTTGCAGACCTTACTGCATTTTCAATTAGCAAGTCAGGACACCCTGGAACCATAGGAATAAGCTCTGGTAATAAACTTTCATAAGTCGTATTAGCCATATAGTTATCCTGCTGCTACTGCTGTTGGATTAGGGCGCCGATCAAGATTAGGACTAGTTGCAGCATCAAGCTGTCCTTTACCCGCTACAGTTGCAGTAAATAACTGGTAATGCGACCCTGCTCGTTCAGCATTCTCAGCAAACTCTGCTTCTTTCATATATGCCATATATAAAACAAAATTCATAACTGCATTAGCGTAGATATCAGGAACGCCCAAATTATCAGAAGCAGTTACTGTGGCCGGATTAGCAGAATAAGTTAACTCGATATACGCATTACCACTTACACCTGGATATACGTAAAAAGTTCGAGGGTTGTCATCCTCATAAGTGTAGTGCTTCACTACAGTAGTATGTTTTGCTGACCCTGTAACTGTCGGGTCATGCCAACTGGGATTTTGAGCATCTAAAGAATCTCTAGAAACAAGCCGTATAGCTCTTCCCCCTGTACCACTACTTGCGGCCGACATATTACGTGTTACATCTAATAATCTATTACCGCCACTAGGTATACTCTGCTTTGTACCAGCAGCTAAAGTAACAGTAGCAACAGTTGCTGTAGAGTCTGGCTTTATAAGAGCTATTTCACGCTGGGCATCATTAACCCATAAGATAAGCTCAGTATCAGGCCACCGAATATTTGATGTATCTTGTAAAACCGCATCTACTCTAGATAAAACACTAGCTACAGTAACTGCCATCTAATTACCCTGCGTTCAAGGCTTCTTGCCATACCTTTTCACGTTCATCTGTTTTAACAGTACGTTTTACCAGCTTATTAATAACAGCGGCTTTAGGAGTACCATCTACCTTAAAATTATCTGGATCACCTTCCTTAATTAAATTAACCATAACTTCAAACAAAGGGTCAGAGTCAGACTCTATACTATCTTCTAACTCCACTTTAATATCTTGCCCAGATGTTTTTCCTACCTCTTTTGCGCCCATCTGTACAGCAAGTAATCCAATCTCATCAGAGATTTCTTTTTCAACACCTGCTTGGAAAAGAATCACTGCTCCATGTAAAGTAGCAACGCGGATATCCTTATCACTTAGTATCTTCATAATAATGTCTCACTTTATAATATTAAGGGCAGGGCTTCTTTTTCATACCGCTACCATACTTACTTCTACTTTTAGCCTTTGGCTTTACCTTTGGTTTTACCTTTGGCTTTGTGCCTGTTACCTTTTTTGTTGTAGAAGATTTTCCATACCTAGGTTTACCATGCTCATCAGCATAAGTTTTTCTATTATATCTACTTACAGTAGTCTTACTGGGTTTTTTACCGCCGTACTTGGTTTTATCTGCCCTTTTAGTGGTGTATTTTTTCCCTTTGTAGGTAAATGTTTTTAAGCCAGCTTTTTCAGCTGCTGCAAACCTACCTTGGAATTCTGATAATTTTCTTGGCATTTAAGTAATCCTTTTAGGAAAACGCCCCCTTCGAAAAGGGGGCGATTCGGTTAGATAACAAATAGATACATTGTTACCGTGCCAGAAGTAGCGCCAGTACCTGGAGCTGTTGCCACGGTGACATCTATTGTGTCGTCAGAGGTAAAGGTAATAGGCGCAGTGGCTGTAGAGCCATGCGTTGCATTACCAATTGCAAATGAACTAGCTGTACCACCAGCCTGTCCGATAGTCGAACCATCGATCAAGCCGTTTGCGTCGCCACCATAACCAACATCGAGAACAATAGCTGGAGAGCCATTGGTATCGAGATCAGTAGTAGTCAGCATAACGCCAACTACAGTTTCACCTGCAAACACATCGCACATCTGAATAATGTCACTACCTGCCAAAGCAGCTGTAACAGTATATTGAGCAGTACGACAACCTACGTTACCTTGAGGGAAGTTCTTAAACGAGCTATTTCCATCAATAGCCCCAGAAGTAAATGTAGCCATCTTTTAAGCCCCCCTTAGTAAGCTGTGTCAAGGCAAATTACGCCGAAGTCTTCAGTAGACCCGTTGTAATCTGAATTGAATTTAGGCTTACGTAAGCCGAAGATCTTACTAATAGAGATACCAGATTGGTTCTCGTAGTCGAAAGTGTCTTCAACAACTTCCGGCATACCGATATCTGCCATAGCAAGGGCCTGAGCACCACAGAACAGAGCACGAGCGCCATTTACATCAGCGTTAGCACCCCACTTGTAACCAGCAGCACCAGCATTAGAGCTAGTTCCACTTGTTGCATTAGCTGTGTTGAAAACATGACGGAATTCGTGAACCATTACGCCATCAACCATCAAGCTTGAAGTGCCAGAGAACAATTGGTTACTTGGTCCTCTTACACCAGCGTTCCTTACGTTAGCAAGGAAATCTGAGTCAAGCTTAAGATCAGCCATTTGCTGTGGTGTTACAAACATGTGATACATCTCTTGATTGCCAGCACCTCTAATGCCTCGGATATAGTTATCCTTAGCATATGCCTTGAGTTCAACGATTGCTTTGTAAGCAATTGTATCTGCAGCAGCAACGGCTGTAACGTCGGCAGCTGTCAAGTTAGTAGATGCGTCCCAGCGTCTATGTCTATTTGAAGTTGGCGCTGCTACATCTGACGCAAACTCAAGATCTACCAAATCGTGTCCGGCAGAGACATTAGTGGGACGAAGTGCACCACTGGTTTTATTAGTGTAAGCAACTCCTGAGAGGGTTAGGAATGCAAGCTGGTCCATACGGTCAGCCATTGCATATGCTAATGCATCTCTGGAATTCTCACGGAAATTAACAACACTCTTCTGATCGGCAAGACGACCCGCGATTCTATTTGCAAAACGCAGCTGGTCAAGCTCGATAGTAATGTCGTAGCTTCTTAAAGCTTCTTCATTACCTTCCAAAGTGTTATCACCTGTAATACCGTCGCCTGTCATATCAGCCAACAACGTGATTACTGCTTTTGTGCCTTTATCGGATTTTGTAAGATCAGTGATCCGTTGAACCATTGCATTTGATCCACTACCTGCAAACTGATTCACGAAACTCATGTTCCGAGCGACACGCCAGAAGTCTCTACTCCACGCTGTTAATTGGTTACTAGTCAGCGACGCAAAGTTAGTTAAAGCCATTATTGTGGCCTCCTATGCGTATTAAAAATCAGGCCGAAGCCTGTCCATAGCCGACTTTAGGTGCGGCTAAACCGTTGCTCTCTATCGCGGAGCGACGACTTAGCGCTTATTAACGAGACGCGATCTCGACAGGTTTAACGTCTGTAGTAGACGATAACGTTATTTACGTGTTCGACACGGCCTATCTATCGTAAAGACACACGGATTTATCAAATACTACCACGAGTTTTGTAAAAAACAAACCTTTATGCATATCTCCCTGTGCGTTTTATTTTTGCTGACGCACGAGCTTTTGCAGCTTGTTTTTTACCTTTTTTCGTGTAAGCAAACTTTTTTGTCTTACCATTTACTTTTACAGTTGGCATAATTTTTACCTCTATATAATATCCCCACGAAGTCTAGCTAACGTTCCGGCAGGAAGAGCATCAAACTCTTCTTCCGTCATATTAGTAACATCCATTACTTTCTCACCTCGAGATGCACTGCTCTCGCCTGGTAATTCGGGCGGTTGTGCTTCTGCGGCTTTAAGCTTCTTATTGACCTCAGATCTTTTCTTAGCAACTTCGTCAACCGGTCTAGCTTTAGGCGCCGCAGTTTTAGTCAAAGTTGACTCTGAAGTTTCAACAGGAGGATCAAGATCATAACTTTTAATAACAAAATTAGAAGCTTTTGTAAGCGCATCTACAGCATCAAAACCCTGTACAACAAACGCGTCACGCAATTCAATTACTTCCTGTGTGTACTCTTTATTATACTCAGCTGCATTCTCGTCAAATACAGGAAAATTTTCAGATAAAGTATTAGCTGCAGCCTGCAATGCAGTTGCTTGTTGGTTCTGCTGAACTGTCTGCGTAACTTTCTGCGTAAGTTCATATTCTAACTGCTGACGCTCTGCTTTACGGATCTCTTCTCTTAAAGCAGCTGCTTTTGTTGCTTCCCCATCCAACACTAGGTTCTGGTATTCAACTTCTTTTTCATCAAAGCTATAAGGTTCCGGAGCATCTTCAGCAGGTAATTGCGCTGCTCTTGCTTCATCAAGCTGCTTTTGAAGTGCTTTTTGTTTTGCAAGTACTTCATCGAGGCGAGATTTAGGAACCATAGGTTTTTTAGATTCTGGTTCTGGTGTTGGTTCTGGCTCTGGTTCTTCTGTTTCTACTTCTTCCTCAACAGGCGCTTCATCAGTTTCAGCAACTGTTTCCTCCTGAGTTTCTTCAGCAACTTCTTCTTCCTGAGTTTCTTCAGCAACTTCTTCTTCTTGGGGTTCTTCAACAACTTCTTCTTCAGTTTTTTCAGCCGTAGCTTCTTCAACTTCTTCTGCCTCCTCCCCTTCTTCACCAAGACCAAAATTCATATCTAAAGAAACCTCACTGTCTTCAGATAACTTATCAGCTCCAGGCATTGTTTCAAACACCATACCTTCGTCTTCAGCTGCTTCTACATTCTTATCTTTTTTAGCCATTACACAATCTCCTATTGGGGTTTACGTATGTTAGGTATATCTACCTGTTTGGGTTGTTGCTGTTGCTGCTGTTTTGCAGATGTTTGCATTACTGTTGCTGCAATACGCGTTGCTGCATTCGTTTCTGCCTGATTTGTTCGTGTCTGGTTTGACAGGTCAGCCAGTTCTCTTCGTAGATCAAGCTCACGCTGCTTTATTTGAAGTTGTGACTGCATCTCCTGCATACGTAGTTGCGGATCTACTTCAGCCATATCCTGTACTTTAGCTATATTAACTGCAGCTTCAGATTGTAGTTTACGTACTTCAGCTTCAAGCTTGGCTATTTCAAGCTGCACAGCTTGCATCTGTATTTGTTGCTGAACTTGCATCATTTCTTGTTGTTCTTCTGTAGGTGGTTCTTGTCCTGTCATAACCCTGATACGTTTAGCAAGTTGACCTTTCTTAGCCAGATGTGAGTATTCAATAATAGCATCATCTGGAATAGCTACACCAACTTGCCGTAGGTTAAGGGCCTCTGCAAACTGCACCTCATCAAACGAATCCCGCGCTGGAGCTGTTGTAACTACAACATCATATTCACCTATAGTAAGGTCGTTAATAATACGGCCTTCGGGAGTCATCTCGTTAACAACTATAGGTTCTCTGGGTTTTAGCGGATCTTCCTCATTAGTAACTTGTATTATCCTTTCCTCGGTATAAAACCGCTGTACAAGGTTTAATATTTTTTCAGCTAAATATTGTCTTGTTTTACGCAGATTATCGAGAGGTACTTGTATCATTATGACACCACGATTCTGCTTGGCTTGTATCGCAACACCAGATACTTCAGCGCTGTCTGTACCAAGCATAGAATCGTTAATACCCGAAATCGCCTTTATATTTAACGCAGCTTTCTGACCAATACGATCCAAGCCTGTAGGAATCTGGTTTGGCTGTATCTTAACTGGCGGTGTAGAGCCTCGGTTATATTCAACAACAAGACCAGTTTCTGCACCATGTTCTTCTAGGTCATCTGCCGTCATACCCGTCAATGAACCACTTTCTACCATCCAACCACTATTTGCCGTGGTGTTTACTATATGTAGTTCTTGGGAGGTAATTTTATTTAATTGTTCTTGTGGAGATAAGAGGTTACGAACCATACCGAAAGGTCTGCCTCTTCTAAAATAAGCAAAGAAAGGTATTATTGTGAAATCTTCGTAGGGCGACCAATCATCATGTAAAACAACTTTATCACACGTAACGGTCCATCTTACCTTGCGTCTTATTTTACTCATTACCGATAGGCCGTACTGTTTAGCAAATTTTTTCGTTTTTGCTGTAGACCAACCTTCAGGAACATACCGCTGGTCACCTGTTGTGTCATCAACAAAACATTCAACCCGTGTCATACGTTTGTGTTGTCTTTCTATAACACGCAGTGCTTTTACAGTCTTATAGTCATCTTCATCAGGGATACCTGCGCCCATATAATCGTTGTCCATATCAAGATCACCAAACCGGTTCTCTTCATACTCAACTGAGTCACGCCCGAAACTGTTTCCATTCTCCGCAATAAATCTAAGTGCTTCCGCTTTTTTCTTACCATATAACTCTTCAACCTCATCCAACGTCATCCATTTAGTCTCAAACACTTCGTTCCAGACTTTTGGATCAGCTTCCTTTGCATCAGGGTCAATAAGTATGTCCAACGGATCTTTAGCCGTGATTCTTACTTCGCCTTCTATATGGTCAGAAAAATCCATACGCACATCAAAGTATCCCCGACCGTCCATTATCAGACCATCACTGAATACCTGCTGCTCTACCCAATCCAACTTATTGTTATCAGCAATCTGCATATAAAGTTTTGTTAGGGTATGCGCGATTTCTTCTTCACCGCCGCGTCGTGGTTTAAATTGAATATCTGCACGGCGGGTAGACTGCTCACCAAGAACTGTATTAACAGTAGGAAGAATAGTATTAATAGTTAATGCGGGACGGCCTTCTGCATCAAGAGCTGCTATGTCCTCATCATCCCATTGGTCGCCACGATAATAGGCGTCACATGTTTTAGCCATATCAATATATTCAAGATGGCCATTATCTCGTGCCCGAACATATCGATCCCACTGTCTAGAGGCTATCTCTTGTTCTTCACCTGGATTTAATTTTTTCATGTTATGCACTCATCGCTGATCGTTGACGCATACTTGACTCCTTTACATGTACTTCAAGCTTATCACGCCAAGAAGGTTCATGTACCACGGGCGCCTGATAGGTTGCAAACTCAGTCATCATCAAACCTACCCATGCAAGCGCGTCCACTTGGTCATCATGTACACCATTAGGAAAACGTAAAAGTTCAGCGACCAATGGGCCGGTGAACAATTCATTGCGGGGCAAAAATACCATCCCCTGTTGCATCCGTCCCTGGATGGCCCTGGCACGTGCTTCTTTATCTCTACGGCCAGTTTTTAAATCTTTAAAGTATGCTTCATATAAACCACGTTCTCGTACCCGCTTTTCAAGCAAGGGACCGAGCGCCATCTCAATATGTCCTTTCTCTATACCTATAATAGAAGGTTTCCACAACTCATAGAGATCTAATATCTGCTCTACGATTTCAAAGCCATCGAAACGCCCCCGCACTATATCTACTATAAATAACTGGTCGGCTTCATCGACACCAACAACAAGCCCTACGGTATAGTCATTACGATCACGTTTACCTATCGCCAAATCCCACGCGCAATAGAACCGCATAAGCTCATGGTCTATATCTTCGGGGTCATAATAAAGGATCATGTTTCGTGAGAAGTAGTCACCGTCATCGGCAACCGGATTCTGCTGATACAACGCAGACCAATCACGTGGTCCGACGGCTTTCTGTATTCTTGTTAATGAAGGGATATCATAACGTTCAGGATGCAGCGCTTCCCCTGAATCACGAAACTCTTCTTCTTCCTCCGCGATTGCCGGATAACGGACCACTTCCCATTCATCACCGCCTTCAGAAGTTGCTTTCAGTAACCTTCCGGCAAGGTCGTCATCATGCCATCGCGTAAGAATCACAAGTATACCTCCACCTGGCGCAAGTCTTGTGTACGCAGTGGAAGTGTACCAATCCCAATTAGAATCCCTGTTGTTTTGACTTTCGGCATCCTCACGGTTTTTTACTGGATCATCGATAACAAGAACGTGCGCTCCTTTTCCTGTTATACCACCACCCACACCAGCAGCAACGAAACCACCGCCAGAAGTAGTAAGCCAAGCTTCAGCCGATTGGCTATCAGGATCGAGCCGAGTTGAGAAAGCTGTTTTGTAAGTTGGCTCACGTAGGAGTTGACGGACTTTACGAGAGAATCCCATCGCAAGCGAACCCGAATACGAGCAAGATATAAATTCGTGCTCTGGGTTTCTACCCATATGCCAAGCTGGGAACGCAACTGATGCCAGCGTTGACTTACCATGTCGAGGCGGCATAAAGAGCATAAGTCTTGGACTCTTTTTTTCCACCACTGCTTTAGAGAATTCTTCCAATCGTTTACAGACATCTTTGTGTACCCATCCGGCTTGATAATCGGGGTTAAATCGTTCGACAAAAGGGAGGAGTCTCTTTCGCGTAAGGAATCTAAGTGCAAGTTCTGCTCTTGCCTTTTCAGCAGCAGATAACTCATTTGTCTCCTCGACAACTTCTTCTGGAGTACTGGGTGCCGGTAACGCCTCCGCGTCGTCAGCCTTGCAGTAGACACATAATCCACCTTTGTCACTAAATAACGTCTCAGGGCGAATGCTCCTGCAACGTTTGCATTTCAGAGTAGGAATATCACTCATCAGAAGCGGGTTCTAAATACTTAGTATCTTTCCCTGCGATTTTGAGCAACTCCTCATCTGTCAATCTTTCTAACTGTTTTTCGTTATTAATATTTATATTAACCTGCGTTGCATTATCCGGACCCACGAGGTTATGTAGCTTCACAAGAGAATCTACTGTGTTCTTCATTTCGGTTGCGGTAGCTGATGCCGAATATGCCTCCATGTACATCTGATGTGCGTTCGCTCTTTCGAACTTTACTTCTTCCCGCATCTGCTCCCGATAATAATCGATAGCTTTTTGTACGGCAGTAAGTTTAGCAGCAGCTAATGCTGCGCTACTACTCGCGTACCCCGCGCCACGGCCAGCGGCAGAAACACTCATGCCGCTAGAAACAAGAAGCACGAGTTTCTCCTGCTGTATCGTCAGCTCACCAGCCGTTAAACCCATAAAAGGTAAATCGGCTTTAAAGGCCAAATGCGGGTCTACTGTATCAGTGGACAATTCGCAATTGGGGTTTTCTGTTTTCTCTAACTTCTGTTTTAATTGCGTCATCAAGATATACAAACATTGGGGTCGCGGACCCTAAACTGTCGCATCCTAAAACTTCTAAAAATTCCGTAATAGATAATTTTTTTCCATCGGTAATAAGCTTTAGCATAATTTCAACTAAAACAGCGTTATATACTAACACTTCCGACCCATCGGGAGTTAGTGCAGTACCAATGATGGCTTCATCAAAACCATCTATCGCAAACATACCAATGTCGTCAGTCATATTCATGGGATGATATATCAACTACCTGTTAGTAACAACACCCTTTTTTACAGAAAAAAATTTCAAAATCATTTCTAAATCGCTAAGACATCATCTCCTAGGTTGGTGAAACTCCACCCCCGAACCCCGAATCGGGTTTTTGGAACCTTGTTTTATGTTTACTTGATGGAACCTTGTCTGCCAGTAACCCCAGTGATTCGCACGGCGAATCCCTCGTCGGTATTGATTGTGAAACAGTTACATGATGTAGCTGTACACTAAGGAGTATTACTATGGAAGATAAACTAATCTGGGATATGGACGTTGACATAGAGAAAGCCTTCACTAAAAAGGCCGCGCTCTCTATCATGCCTAATGGAACTGGCAACAACTCGGCTAAGATAAAGCGCGTTGTAGTTGGCTCACACATAGGCACCACCAACGCTTGGACTGACAAAGATGGCAAGAAGCATAAAGGTCGTGAGTACCAAAGCATCTGGGCTATATCCTCAGCCAAAAGTCCGGAGCTTTACCTGTACAAAGGTAAGCGTTATAGCGACGAGCAGGGCGCCAAGAACGAAGCGAACATCCTTCGTACGCTAAATAAGTACGGTAGCTGGCAAGGTACCTACGTCTGGCAAAACCTTACCGCCCATGCCAAAAAGAAGGGCTACTATAAGCGGTACGTGGATCGCGTAAAGGCGGCACAACGCCCCAAAAGCTAATCACCTCAGGGTGCAGGGTCTCGACTCTGCGCCCTTTTTCGCTGTAATCCTTTAACTATCATCATAGGAGATGAGCATGGAAGTTTTCACAACCCGAGAGAAACTTATGTTTCGAAGCATCGCTATCCTAACCGGCATCGGCATAGGCTTAGTAATGCTAAATTCACTTTAAGGAGTAATAGCTATGAAAGAAGTACTTGAGAAACGCCGTACCGAAGAGTTCGTAAAGGTCTTAGACGCCTGCGAATTTAAGTTCCAAGGTATAGAGAACATTCTGCAA
>Ga0315331_10000513_pt1 | contig 27013 bp, 18 predicted proteins | sample M160m34915metaG_FD_203456 | JGI IMG/M metagenome (GOLD analysis project Ga0315331, IMG submission 203456) | Ammonia-oxidizing marine archaeal communities from Monterey Bay, California, United States - M1 60m 34915 | ecosystem: Environmental > Aquatic > Marine > Intertidal zone | place: USA...
ATCAGCAGTCGGCGGGGCAATCCGCCGCACTGTCGGCGCGAGGCGACTGTTGACCGAAGCGACGGGGCCTTGAAATCGAATCTGGGCTGTCCGTCCGATCGTTGTTTCGAGTACGGTCTGACGCATTCTTCCCGGACTCTTTAAATACCTGCATTGCCGCCGACACATGGCCACGTCGCTTCACCAACAACTGAAACTGCACTATGTGGCAGACGTACACCGACACGAAGTCGAAGTCGATGGTTTTCGTATTGATGCCATTGACGAGCGGGAGCGGTTGATTGAGATCCAATGTGCCTCACTGCTGGCGATTCGTGACAAGATCCGCAAACTGACGAAGCACCATCAGGTTGTCGTTGTTAAACCGCTGGCGGCAAAGAAAAAGCTGCTGAAGAAAGTTCGCCGAAATGGCAAAGTTCAGAGCCGTCGATACAGTCCGGCTCACCAGACGCTGGCGGATGTCTTCCTGGAGTTGGTGCATTTTACGCAGGCATTTCCACACCCCAATCTGCAGCTGGACGTCCTGCTGACTGAACAGGAAGAGATTCGCGTTCCACCCCGGAAACGCACGTGGCGAAGAAAGTTCAGCGTTCAGGATCGCACGCTCGTCAGCGTTAACGAATCACATTCGTTCAGAACACCTGACGAGCTCTGGACGACCCTGCAGATGGCAGTGCCGGATACGTTCACAACAGCGCAGATCGCGGAACAGGGCCACATGCCACGCTGGCTGGCGCAGAAAGCGGCCTACTGTTTCAGAAAGATGGAATTCATTGAGGCGTGCGGCAAGCAGGGTAATGCTATCGAATACCGTCTGAGAAACGTGGCCGGAAAAAATGAACGCAAGGCGGCGTAAGCAGCAGCAATGCCTGGCCGTGCCGGACATTCGCCTTCGTCCAGGTCGATCGACGTCGTGAATGCGAGGGACCTTGCAGCGATTCCGGCATGTTTCCCACGGGTTTTGTGGTTTCGCTGACTGTCTGCAGCCCAACTGTCTGCAGCCCAAATACATTCATAGAATGTCTCGGGATATTTCAACTCTCCGTGTTCACAGGAAGGCTCTGACAGATGTTCGCCAGAAGCGTACTCGCATTCACCGCGATTGGATTTGCCACAACCGTACTTGCGGACGAGCCTGCGATCGTAAAGATCGGACAGCCTGCACCGGACTTCACTGTGACCGGGATCGATGGCAAGACGTTCAAACTGTCTGACAAGTTGAAGGCCGGCGACAGGAACATCGCCTTGATGTTCAGTCGGGCGAACTGGTGACCTCACTGCATGAGGCAGCTGGTTCAGCTGCAAAAACAGGCCGACGATTTCAAGACATTGCACACCGAAATGATATTCGTGTTTCGTGAAGAGAAGTCCGGCGTGGATGGATTGAGGAAGATCAAGGACAGGACAAAGACCGGATTCACGCTGACCTTTGATCTGGATAAGAAATCGACCAAAGCGTACAGCACAAAGAGAATGACATTCGACAACTTTGTCATTGACCGCAAGGGCAACGTGCAGGCGATCATCGATGGCACGCTCAGAGATCGAGCCACGGCCGACGAGCTGCTGAAGGTGCTGCGTAAACTGGAAGGTTGAGGCAGAGCGCACGAATCGGCCGTCTGTACACAGGCCCTGCACCAGCGAATTTTCGCCGCTGAAGGGGATTCTGGCTGTTCAGATGCTCGGCTGCAGGTAGTGCTCGATAACGCCCGGTGGCTCACTTTATTGATTGCGCACTGATCGCATGGCGAGCTCAGGGCGACGGGGTTTCCCTTGTAGCAGGTCGCCGCATTGGTGGATATTCCCAGAAAAATCGCCAATTCAGGGCTGTTTTCAGAAAAGCGGCGGTGTCTCGACGCCATCGTTTCGAATTGTTCACGTCCAGGTACCAGCCAAGTGGAAACAGGGCAATGCCCTGACTAGACTTGCCACTCGAATGACTCGCTACTGGACCTCCAAACAGTTCAGGCGTTCTTCGTTTATACTGTTTCGAATCTCCCTGAACGATCAGGTGACCAACACAGGAGGCATTTTGAATGAGTGATGACCAGACTACGGACCCGACGCCAGAGGACAGTTCAGGGACCCCCGGTGTGGCACCGAATGCGATGCGATTACTGTGGGCAGGCTTCTGGGCGATCTTTGCGGCTGGCGTCGGTTTTGCCATTCGCGGCGGGATTTTCGCAAACTGGCAGGCTGACTATGGATTCACGTCAGCGCAACTTGGCGCGATTGGCGGGGCGGGGTTCACGGGGTTTTGCTTTGGTATCATTATTGGCGGCGTGATCGTCGACAAAATCGGATATGGTAAACTGGTTGTGGCAGCCTTCCTCTGTCACGTTCTTTCTGCCTTGGTTACGTTCGGAGCCACGAATCCTGAAAATGCTTATGACTTCCTGTTCTGGGGCATGTTTGTTTTCGCACTCGCAAACGGACTTCTTGAGGCCGTGGCGAATCCACTTGTTGCGACTCTGTTTCCGAACAATCGAACACACTATCTGAATATTCTTCACGCGAGCTGGCCGGCCGGCCTCGTCGCCGGCGGTATTGCCGGCTGGCTGCTTGGGGAAAACTGGGGATGGAAACCTCAGCTGGCACTTTATCTGATTCCCACGGTTGCATACGGCGTCATGTTCATGGGCCAGAAGTTTCCGCGGTCGGAAGCCTCGGAAAAAGGTCTTTCGCTGGGCGAAATGCTACAGGACGTTGGTATCCTTGGCGGTGCCGTTATCAGCTATTTCGTGACCTTGTTCTGCCAGGAAACACTTGGGTTCGCGGACCTGTGGGCATACGGCGCTGGGCTGGCCCTGCTGATTGGAATTGGAGTGATAACTAAATGTGCGGTTGGCCACTGGTTGTTGTTTGTTCTGTTCGGTGTCCATGCTCTGGTTGGAGCTGTCGAACTTGGCACTGACCAATGGGCACAGAATATTACTGGCAATATTCTCAGTCCGAACGAAGGAAAAATTCTGTTTGTCTGGACGTCGGCTGTGATGTTTGCACTCCGCTTTTGCGCACACTGGATTGAAAAGACGCTGAAGCTATCGCCAATGGGCATTTTGTTCATCTGTGCTATTCTGGGGTGCATTGGACTGAATCTGACCAGTGGTATTACCGCATTTGGTGGTGCGATGGCAGCGTTGTCCGTTTACGCGATCGGAAAGACGTTCTTCTGGCCCACGATGCTGGCCGTCGCCTCGGACCGATTTCCCCGGACTGGTGCTGTCGCCATCAGCATCATGGGCGGCATCGGCATGATGTCCGCCGGTCTGATTGGCTCACCTGGCCTGGGGTATTTCAAGGACCGTTATGCGGGTGAAGAACTCACAAAAGTCGATGAGGCACTATACGAAGAATACAAGTCCGATAAGCCCAGTAAGTTTCTTGGATTCGACGAAGTGACCGGCCTTGATGGGACGAAACTTGGCGACCTGAAAGAAGTTGAAAAGGATCTGCGGACACCCGCACAGGTGACAGTTGCTGCAGCTGATATTCGTGGCGATCGCCACGTACTGAAAACGGACTCACTGATTCCTGCGGCTATGGCCGGCATTTACCTGTTGTTGCTGCTGTACTTCAAGGCCACCGGTGGATATCGCGTACTTACGATTAGTGACGATGATGCAGTCGCTGCCGATGTCGCAGCGGGTGAGTTTTCTGAAGGATAGGTGAGCGACACAGATGTTGTGATGCTCTGGCAAAATAACGGGGGCGGTGCCCCAGTCGCCACTCCCGTTTTTTCGTCTGGCATTTCCTGCTGTCATACGACTCGAAAACTGATCTGCCGAACCGCCGACCATTCTTACCGGTCAGGCTCTGTCGGCGACATCATTCCGCGTCAGTCGTACCATGTCGTCGGAACACCAGGCACTGATGTTTCCGGGAAAGGCTTCTCGGATTTCGTCGTGCGAGCACGTCAATTCCGCCAGTCTTGCGTAATGTCGGAACGTCATCTTCTGCCGCGGCCAACCCTGTTGAATCCATAGCACCGACATGACGTGACGCACCACGTCGGCTGGCCACGTGGCCAGCTTCGTTCGGTCCAGGCGGCAGACGTCTGATTGCCGTTCCCAAATAACTTCAGACAGAATCTTCTTGGCCAGCGAGTCCATCAGGCGAATTGTCTGTTGGGCCTGTTGTGCCAGTGAAACAAGATTTCGATCCACCGAGGTGTTAAAGTCGTTTTTCAGTGTCGGCAGCAATTGCTGCCGAATGCGATTTCTTGTGAAGTCGGTGTCCTGATTCGAGTGGTCTGTGCGAAACGCAAGACCTGCCGCCGATAGATATTCAACGATGTCACAGCGTCGCAAATTCAGCATTGGCCGCACCAGCTGAGCACCGACTGCCAGAGGTCGACTTCGCTGCATGCCCCGCAATCCACGCAGTCCCGTGCCGCGAATGATATTGTGCAGAACGGTTTCCGCCTGATCGTCCATGTGGTGTGCTGTCACAACTGCGGCCATCTCACGCCTGGCGGCAGTTTCGGCAAGGAATTCGTAGCGTCTGTCCCGAGCAACCTCTTCCAGTGATCCGTCGCTTGCCTGTTCCAGGCTGCCGCCTGGAATAGTCAACAGTTCAAATGGTAGCCCGGCTTCGTCGGCAACCGCGCCTACAAACGCCGCGTCATCATGGCTGTTTTCAGGTCTCAGCCCATGATTGACATGAGCAACAACAATTCGATCGCTGTACTGTGCCCAAATGTCGACGGTCGCGTGCAGCAGCGCGATGCTGTCTGCGCCTCCCGATACTGCCAGCAGTAACCCGTTTTCCGGACGGCAGTTCGCGTCGCAGTAGCCGTCCTTTATCTGCTCAGGAAGTGATCTCGATTCTGTCACTGCGATGCTTTTCGGAAGACGTTGCGTGCAACTCCGGACGATCAGTCAACGACGGAGACCCTAACGACAGCGCCCCGGTCCCAGTCAAAGGTCGGAACGCTGTCCTTTTCCCATGGCACGCCACATCTCGCAATCTACCATTGAATCCCGTTAAGAAATGGACCGGAAATTGGCTTGATTTCAATGGAATCTGTATCAATCGCAATTGTTGTGAGTGGGAACCATCGGAATGCTCCATGCCGGTTGACCAGTCCGGCTGCTTTGATAGCATGACACGGTTGCCATCTTAACAGTCAATATTTTACTGTCAAAATGGCTGGACATTGAATCAAGGTCTTCGGATTCTGCCGCGAACCTCAGAAAGACAGACTCGCTCTTTCAGCAGTCACCTTGAGTTTGCAACCTGTTTCATTCTGCCTCTCTTTGTTAAATGTCACTCTCACTTCTCACATTGCTTTTCCTTAGTCTTTTGCTGTCGAGTGTCTGTCCGGTTCTGAATTTATGGTCGATGGTGTTACAGCCTGTCGTCCATAGCTTCCGTTCTGTGACTAACACACTTCGGATACAGCACGTACCAGACACAGGAATCGCGAATTGGTGCCCAGGCTTGTTTACTGCCTGCGTCACGCATGCCGTCAGAGGACCGAGCGACGACAACCAGTTGCTGATGAATGGTTTTACTCGATGTGTTGTAGCTGACGCATTTCGCATCGTACCCTGGTCCCCTTCAGGGCAGCGACAGTCCTTCTGAGACTTGCAATCATTCAGTGATTGCCGGCAGGAACCGTCCATTTGAAATAGGACGATTCCATGGATTACGCCATTCCTGCGGTCGCGGGCGGCGTGTGTCTGGTGATCGGTTTTTTTGCAGACCGAATCATCAAGGGACGCGCTTACCGAACAGGCGACGAAATCATTAAGCAGGCTCAGCGCGAAGCTGAAAATCAGGTTCGCGACCAGGAAATTGCACTTAAAGAAGAGATGCTCAAGCGGCGCGAAAAGCTTGAGCAGAAGCTTGAGGAATCTCGTGAAGGGTTGCGGGAACGTGAGCGGAAAATCGACAAACGTGACGGTCAGCTTAAGGAGTTGACCAACGATTTTGCGAAGAAAGAGAAGATGCTGCAGGTGACGCAGCAGAAACTCAGCGATCGTTCCAAGGCCATGGAAGCCAGGCAGAACGAGCTGAATCGGCTGCTGAAAGACGAACAGGAGCAGCTGTACAAGATTAGTGAACTTAACCGCGACGCTGCCAAGGACCTGCTTCTGAAACGTCTGGAAACCGAACTCAGCGACGAAGTCGGCGCGCTGATCATGAAGCATGAATCCGACGTGAAGACCGAATGCGATCGGCAGGCCCGGGAAATCATTGGCATGGCCGTACAACGCTATGCTTCTGCCCATACGTCAGAGATCGCGGTGTCCACCGTCGGGATTCCCAGCGACGAAATGAAGGGGCGGATCATCGGTCGCGAAGGACGCAATATCCGTGCATTTGAGAAGGAAACGGGTGTTGATGTTATCGTGGACGACACACCAGGCGTGGTCATTATCTCTGCCTTTGACAGTGTGCGTCGGGAGATCGGTAAGCTGTCACTGGCTAAGTTGATTCAGGACGGACGCATCCATCCTACTCGCATCGAAGAGGTCGTCGCCGAAACTCAGAAGGAAATGGATGAACACATTCGCAAGCTCGGAATCGAGGCTTGTGAAGAGGCGGGAGTTCGCGGACTGCACGAAAAGGTTATTCACCTGATGGGGCGGCTGCATTTTCGAGTCAGCTACAGCCAGAACGTTCGGCAGCACTCGGTTGAGGTCGCACATCTGACAGGGTTACTTGCCGAACAGCTTGGTCTGGATGCCACGCTGGGGCGACGCTGCGGGTTTCTGCATGACGTCGGAAAGGCCGCTGACCACGAAATGGAGGGGGGACATCCCGCTGTGGGCGCGGAGCTGCTGAAGCGGTACGGTGAGTGCGAAGAGGTCATTCATGCCGCGGCCGGGCACCACGATGATATCCGACCGGAGCATATTTACACAGTCCTGGTAGCAGCGGCCGACGCCATCTCTGCAGCCCGACCGGGGGCTCGCCGCGAAACACTTGAGAAGTATGTACGGCGTCTGGAAGAACTGGAAGGTCTCGCTTGTGGATTTCCAGGCGTCGAACAGGCATTCGCCGTGCAGGCCGGTCGGGAGATTCGGATTATCGTGAATTCACAGCAGATCAATGATCGTCAGGCCAAAAAAATGTCACGTGACATTGCCAACGCGATTGAAGAATCACTGACCTATCCCGGGGAAATCAAGGTGTCCGTCCTGCGAGAGACTCGTACGATCGAGTACGCACGGTAACAACATGTTCCAGCAGGGGCGGCCTGTGGATTGGTCGGGCAACCTTCATCACCATCGGTTATGCAGTTAGGGGAAACGACGTTTATGCCATCTTACATCATTGTCGCGATTGGAATTCTGGTTGTCCTCGTGCTGATCATTAAGCTGCGAATCAATGCGTTCATCGCCTTGATAGCTGCTGCGCTTGCCGTCAGTTTCCTTGCGCCCGGTGATATGTCGTCCAAGGTTCCTCGTGTGGCTGCCGAATTCGGGATCGCCGCCGGAAAAATAGGACTGGTGATCGGCTTCGCCGCAGTCATCGGTGAGGCGATGATGCGGAGTGGCGCAGCGGACAGAATTGTGCAGGCATTTCTTGCTGTGCTGGGAGTCAAACGCGCGCCATGGGCGCTGATGGGAAGTGGGTTTGTGCTGTCGGTGCCGGTGTTTTTTGACACCGTCTTTTACCTGCTGGTGCCTCTGGCACGTTCGCTGTACGCAAAAACAAACAAGAATTTTCTGTTATATGTGCTTGCCATTTCTGCTGGTGGCGCGATCACGCACACGCTGGTGCCGCCAACCCCAGGACCGCTGGCTATGGCCCTGACCCTCGATGTTCCGGTCGGCCTGATGATTGTCGTGGGCGGGATTGTCGCGTTGCCGGCCGCCGTGGCGGGGATTTTCTTTTCCAGATTTCTGGACAAACGCGTGACCATTGAATCGCTGCAGCAGCCGGAAGCTGAGGCAGCCTCCCCGCCGGAATCTGCTGCAGCAGCGGGCCCAACTGTTCCGCTGTGGGAAGCACTGCTGCCCGTGATTCTTCCGGTGATTCTGATCTCAGGAGACACCGTCGTGGACACACTCCGGGAAAAAGGTGAGGTTGTCAGTGTGGAATGGGTTGAGGGTGACATCGTTCACGTTCGGCACAAGAAATTCGGACAGTTCACCGTTTCGCCGAACGTTTTCGAAAAAGGGCCGAAAATCGGGGACACCGCGGAACTGGTCCTTGAGACAGAGGAGGTCGGCCAGAAGACAGAAGTCAAAAACGCTGCTGCTGTTGTGCCAAATCTCTTTAACCGGTTGAAACGCATTACGACCGTTTTGGGAAATGCTGCCCTGGCCCTGGCGATTTCCATGACATTGTCGCTGATCACGTGGGTGCGGCTTCGGAGACCGGAAGGCAGGGAGTTTTCGCAGGCTCTGGAAACGGCCCTGCTGAGTGGCGGGCTGGTGATTCTGATCACCGCAGCAGGCGGGGCATTCGGATCTATGCTGAAACTGACCGGAATTGCCGGCGACATTCAGACGATGTTTGAGGGCGGCCAGGCGGTTGGACTGGTTTCGATATTTCTGGCCTTCGGTATGGCCGCGCTACTTAAGGTGGCGCAGGGATCCAGCACCACGGCCATGATCACTGTTTCTGCGATGGTAGCTGCAATGAACCTCACTCCGGAGCAGCTTGGTTTCAATCTTGTTTACATCTGCACGGCGATAGGGGCCGGTTCACTGATCGGCTCATGGATGAATGACAGCGGTTTCTGGATTGTTGCAAAGATGAGCGGTCTGAGTGAAACCGAAGCGTTGAAGACATGGACACCGCTGTTATTGGTCCTCGGCTGTGTCAGTCTGTTGATGACAATTCTATTGTCCTACGCCATGCCCCTGGCAAGCGTTACCTGATGTGTGATTCCGGAGTGGAATCGACGTCCTGATGAATCAAAGCTTCCCCTGACTCTGTTTCCAGCGACAATTCAACCAACGATCGTGTTGCCATAAGGCACCCCGTTTTCAGATACCGCGAGTTCCACGAATGTCCGTTCCTGATGCAGCTGCAGCCGAATCTCGGAGACAATGCTATCGCGATCTGCTGGGATACCTGAACTTCTCAGACGGTACCCCCGGGGCTCGGTTTCGCGTGTGCCTGAATGAGCTGTTTCAGGTCTGTGATTTTGGCGTCCAGTTGTCCGAGGTTCGAGATCACCTGCTGGGCGAACTGCAAAACCTGGCAGAGTCCGGAGAATCTGCGTTTCAGCAGACAGATCAGGCCACACGCGTGATCGAAACCACCTTCGATGTGTTGTTTCCGGCCTACAGAAAACATCACGCGGACTTGTTGTTTCATCTGGAAGCGGTGGATGTCTGCCAGCCGCTGTTTGTTGCTCGTGTTTTTGAAGTGACGCTCAGAGCCGGTACGACCGTGGGCTGGGACGATACGGCTGCGCTCACGGCGGACGCCCTGAGGCAACTTAACAGCTATGTGGGATATCGCCCTGTTGCGGTTCTTGAAAATGACCGGCGGATGCAGGTCTTTGACCACGAGCGTTTTTGTCCTACACCGCTGTACTGGCAGGACGTGGGAACGGCAACTGGTCCGTATCAGCAGTTGATCGATGCGACTCTGGAATTCCTCAGGCAACTGCCGGAAGATATGACAGCGCCCGCACATTTCAGTCTGGAGCAACTGGATGAGCTGAGTCTTGACATTAGAGCTCATGACCACCTGCACCCTGTAAATAAACGCACGAACTACATGTTCGGGGAATGGGATCCTGAAGTCATCGACACAAAGGGCTTCTATCGACGATTTGTCATTCGCCGCATTATTCTTGATTCTCTTCAGCGCTGGATTGATGTTTCGACGGAGATTCCGGAAGAGGAACGCCTGTTTGATGCGTCGGCCGTGCTGGCCGGGACGATTCTGATGGCTTCGGCGATCAGCGGCTCCGGTCCTGAAACGTACGATTCCTCAGTCTCATTGACATCGCTGTTGCCGATGGTTGCCCGTCAGCGTGACCATTTCTATCAGACGTTGCTTGAAACGAGTTCGGGCAGCCGCCGTCAGCGTTTGATTGCGAGCGCTGAGGAATCAAGGCAGCCGTTTGGACATGTTCGTCATCAGTTAAATATGTACCTGTCACAGTACGGTGCCAATCAGGTGCAGCATCGCCATCTGGCGGCATTTTACGCATCGCTGGGGTTTGAACAGGCGGCCTGTGAAGAAGCTGCCGTCATACCATGCGTGTCTGCCAGGTTTGAATCGGAATTACAGTCGCGTCTGATGCTCATTCACCGGTCGGTGAGAGGCGGTGCACTGACGATGGCGCATGGTTTGCTCACCGAATGCATCGACCTGCTGCATCGCGGCATTCAGTGTGGCGCCATTGTCGATCCGTGGAATGTGCTGGGCTTTCAGGGCATGTTTCCACTGTTCATTGCACGTGAGGATGCAATTCCGGATAACCGCGTGGAAGTGCTGATCGAAGTCGTTGAGCAGCTGTTTGATGCGTCCGCAGCGATCATGGCAGAGGCCGCTGCGGCAGGTCAGAGTGAAATCCATCTGGCGGTCGAAAAGGAGTTCCGGATACTGGCTGAAGAGTGGGATACTTACGCCACCACCACAGTCTCGGACCTTCCGGAAGTGCGAGGTGACGAATCACTGACGGCCGCGCAGCATGTTGCTCGAGCACTGGCGGAATGGAGAACGGCAGGTGAATCCGCCGGCGACATTTCGTTCTGGCGTGAACACGTTGGCAACTTTGAGTCTCCTCGCAGCTTTGCTCAGGTTGTGCACGCGCTGATTGATCGTAATGACGAAGTGGCGGCGCTGGGACTGCTGATGCAGTGGCTCAGTGAAGCCGACAGGATGGGGCTGGAATCCGGCAAGCACTCGATGCACAGCCTGCTGCACAGCCTGCTGCGGATGGTCAACACGAATCCTGATCGAAGTCAGCAATGGCAAATGCTTCGGCGACTGTTCGCCTTTCTGGAGGCCAACGCCGACACCTTCTGGGTTGTCCCGTCACTCAAAGAATTTGTCGACCGTCACCGTAATTCGTCAACTGCAGGAAACGAGTCGGATCAGGCAGATTCAGGGCTGGACCTTGACCACCTGTTTGATGAAGAAGATGAGCAGTCTGATCTGTTTCAGGCGGCTTACGATAACGTGGTTTTCCGTGACAGTGCGGATGACGGAGTTGAAGGGGATACGGTTGATGAAGGCTATGGGCCCGGGACGACCGAGTTTGAAATTATCTACCGTGAGATTGAACCGCGACTGAAGTTCCTCCACACGCTGGGGTCTTTGTGGGGCAGTACTGCTGTGGCCCTGTCTCAGCGGGCCACGGCCGGGCCTCAGGATGCCGAGCAGCAGGAGCACATTCGAGGCTGGCTGGTGTCGATACGTCATTTTCTGAAGGAACTGGGCCATCTTGTCGGCGAGGTACGTGATCACGACATCCAGACGTATTCGGCGGATCTTGATGCCAACATCGAGTATGACATTCAGCTGCAGTCCCGCTTTCTGCTGATGCAGAACGCCATCTCAACGACCGTTGAATTCCTGATGGCCGAACGGATGCTGTGCTGTGTTCTGTTGGACGGCGAAAACCTGCCGGGTCAGGGGCGAGCGTTCGACAAAGAACTCGTGGCAATGCTTCGCGCGGTTCTCAGCCATGACTCCGCCACAGTCCACAAGAACTTCGGTCGTTTTATCAAGGCACTGGAACGCCGCCCTTTGCTGTACGTTCCGTTTGAGCATGGCGGACAACCGACCGGCATACTGAAGGCGCGAATGTTACAGGCCGTGATTCGTCTGCTGCTCAGTCAGTTGCCTAGACTTGGACTTCTGGAAGAGACGTTTCGTCTGCTGCAGACGGCCTTCCGTATGGAACGCAGTTCAAGGCCCCTGGGCCAGGCGGTGACCGAGTTTGACCGACTGTTTCGCATTGGCCTGGCCCGATCTGTTGAAGCTATTCTGCATGCCTCTACTCGCTGGAAGACAGAAACCTCACGCCAGCGTCGCAATGTCTATCGACGCATCCAGCGACTGCTGGATGCGTATAGAGAGTTGTGGTCCACCCACAGCAGTTCCATGAGATTGTCCGTGGTTGAGGAGCTGCACGATGAAGACCGAGCCACGGAGATTCGCGAATTCATCGAATCCTACGGCGATGATTTATTCCACACGCGGATGCTGACCCTTGGGAATGCCAGGGCGATCGTGCACCACGGTGCAGAATCTCTGCTGGACGAACTGGAACAGAATCTGGGTATTGTCCAGTCCGTAAAGATCATTGATGACATCAATGCCGAGCTGATCGATCGGGATGAGGCGACCGACATGATGGAATTCGTTTATGAATCCGTCGTAGACAATTTTGACCGGTTCCTCGAATACAACACCACGACAACTCATTCAGACTACGGCAATCGCCTGTACTGCCTACTGGATTTCCTGCGACTTGAATCACTGTACGAGCGTTTTAACTGGAACAACGTGCCATATCAGATTGCCCACGAAGCCATCGTGCGATTTGGAGCGACCGATCTTGGTGCGGATATCGAAACGGAACTTGCGGAAAAAACGTGTGAGGTCGCCGAATCGCTGGTTGAAGAACTGGATTCTCTGGAATCCGAGTACGGAGTGCAGTTGCCCACGCTGCACGATCATATCCGGGAACGCATCGTGGCGACTTTGGCGGTCAATCGAATGACGGCTCGAGTCGGTCGTTGCAGCCCCGGTCTTAACGAAGCTTCTGAACAAGAGGCTGCTGAAAATTTCAACATTCTGCGTCAGGAGATTGGCGAGTTCATGGAATCCCGTCTGGGTTCGGGCATCGAACCCCCTGACTGGATGCAGGAACTGGCTCGTGAATTTGACCGCGCCCACGAAGAACAAGCCGGTACAATTGCCGAATCACTGACCAACGCGGAATTTCAACGCGTGACGCAAAAAGAGATCGATCGACAACTGTCACGTCTTGTCGGCGACGATGATTAGAGTCTTGCAGAGAAAACAACGTTAACCAGAAAACAACGATTTGTCGTGTTCGTATGTGCGTTGCGATCAGCCGAGCGACGGCAGTCGTTTCCGCGCAGCAACTCGAATCCGGCCTGTCGGTCCTGCCCTCATCTGGACGGGTTTGCTTGTGAAACCAGAAAGGTGTTCTGATGTCTGAAGACGGCTCAGCAGCCACTCCCCCGAAAAGCGATCCGAAGAAGGACGTCGCAAGAGATCTGTGGGATCGTTTAAGAAAAAGTCGACCAGGGCCTGACAACAAGGAATTAATCTATCTGGCTCGATTTGTGCCTATGTTGTCGACCGTTGCTGCCAAGACGCTGCTGACACGGTCGCTGAACATCGAGGAATTGAAGGAGCTGATTCAGCACGTCCCCAAAGCGCAGGAAGCAGCCGCGAAGCTGGCTCTGAAGAACGGAGCAGACAGTCTTAGCGAGGACGATTTGCGTTTTATTTTTACTCAGACGAAGTCTGTCGATGTCGCAAAGTTGCTGCTTAAGCAGCATCCCAACGATTCCAACCTTGCGCTTGTTGAACGCAACGTGGAGGCATTGAAGGATTCGGTGGAAAAGATCCGGCAACTGGAACCCACAAAGACTGTGCTCAGAGAAATCGATCGCAAGCTGTGACAGGCTGTTGCTGAGACAGGGCCTCAGGTGGATTCATCGTGGGACCACCGCGCACAAAAAACGACCAGTAAAAACACTGGTCGTTTTAAGAGGCGCGGGCGGGATTCGAACCCGCGGTACATGGATTTGCAATCCATTGCCTTAGCCACTTGGCTACCGCGCCATACGTAGTTGTTTTAATTTGACACCCGAACTTCAGGTAAGCGTGGCAAAGATTGCCGATCAGGGTGCGACAATCGATTATAGGTCAGATATCGGCAGTTCATCTACCCTGCTGGAGTCAAAAACAAGGGAATTCGACTGCGAAAGCCTCCGGATCAACATTGCAGGCGACGGTCGTAAGACTTGATGGCGGTTGCTGGTGTTTCGCGTTTCTGAGGTCGATCACTGTGCCTGTTGAATTTTGTGTCTACAGACACCTGCCGTTTTTTGAGGTTCAACCCAACTTTGGTAGATCACCTGATTTGCTGTGTATAGCATGGTTGGATCAATTAACAACAATTCCGCGGAGTCCAAAGTGGTATCTGAAACAGAGGAACATCTGATCACCGTCGCTCGCGAGGCAGTGAGTCAGTGCAATTGGGTTGTCGGCGAATGTGCATCGCAATGGACAAAGAAGTATGCACGCGGGCGTACTGACGGTGATTTTGGCCAGATGGTTGGTCTCAGCGGTGATCAGATCTATCAGCGACGTCGTGTCTGGGAAGCTTTTGGGAAGTCGTACGAAAAGTGCGCCAATCTTAAATGGTCGTTCTTCTATGTCGCCCTGAACTGGGAAGATGCGACAAAATGTCTGAACTGGGCCGACGAAAATGAAGCCACCGTTGCGGAAATGCGAGCCTGGCGTCGTTCGCAGAACGGAGAAGATCTTTTTGCAGAACCTGAAGAGGCATATTCAGAATGGGCCGCACCGCTGGTGATGGACACCAGCGGAATGCCACTGAGTACCGTTCAGGACCCGGCGGAGTTCGTTCCTGCGGGAGAAGGTGATCGTGCAGGGATGGCGTACGCCGGCGGTGACGCAGAGACAATGGCCGCAGCGGCTCGTGAATCCGGCGAATATACCCCGTTTCGCAGTGGTGCCGGTGCAGCGGCACCCGGTGAGCAGGCGGCTGAAGTTGCTTTGCTGGAACGCCCCGACCCGACTCCGGACCAAGTCTGGAAGCGAACAGTGTCGATGCTGGAACGTATGAACAAGAGTCTGACGTCGAAAGTCATGAAAGAACTCGACAAGCAGCCAGAGAAAATCAAGAAGCGAGTGGTAGCTGCATTTGGCGAACTGCAGGACAAACTTTCTGAACTTGTGTAATGAGGGCGAAGTTCATCACCATACGGGCTGGCAACCGGTGCTATTCACCGTTGGTCACGAATCCTGTCTCCACTCAACATAGGCCGTAAAGTAAGCTCAGCTGACACATGAGGGACCCGGAAGATCACAGTCGCCCGCAATCTACCGAACCGGTATCGACGAATCTGCTGCTCGTTGGGGCGCTGGTCGTGTTGTCCACGTTACTGGTCTATCAGGCAGTTACTTCCCGTACTGCTGCTGTTCCGTCCGGAAACTACAAGCCTCGTACGGTGACTCCTCGTGGTGAGCTGGGCGCAGACGAAGGGGCTGACATTGACGTCTTTCGCCGAGCTTCGCGGTCTGTCGTATCCGTAAAGACGAAAGGGGTTCAACGCAACTTTTACGGGGGCGGCACGGAACGCGAAATTGCCTCCGGATCAGGCATTGTGTGGGATGCGTCCGGTTACATCGTCACTAATTTTCACGTGGTTCAACGCTCTTTGCAGGCCGGGACAAATACGACACTGGAAGTTCAGTTTCCAGACGACATCGTGGTCGAGGCTGAGGTGGTCGGGGGCGTCTTCGAACACGATCTTGCTGTACTGAAGGTCGTTCCATCAGATGTGGAACTGCATCCGATTCTTGTGGGTACGTCAAGCGACCTGGAGGTGGGGCAGAAGGCGCTGGCGATTGGAAATCCGTTTGGCTTAAGCCAGACCCTGTCGACTGGTGTGATTGGAGGGCTGAATCGAACTGTCAACAGTGCCGATTCCGGACAGTATCTGACCGGGTTAATTCAAACAGATGCCGCCATCAATCCCGGGAATTCGGGCGGGCCACTGCTGGACAGTTCCGGTCGCCTGATTGGTGTGAATACGGCTATTATCAGTCCAACCGGCAGTTATGCCGGAATCGGCTTTTCTGTTCCCGTGGACACGGTGGTTGTCTCGGTTAATCGCGTGCTGGATGAAGCCAGCGGAAAGCAGACCCCTGACAAGCTTGGGGCCTCCGTGTTCAGTCGCGAGGGAATGCTCGCACAGGGCTATGCCTCTGAGCTATTGGATCGAGGGCGGATCGTCAGTGGCGTGATCCCAAATTCAGCGGCAGCCGACGCGGGGCTGCAACGTGGTGACCTGATTACGGACATTAACGGGGGTCGGCTGACAAGTGTTAGTCAGCTTCATGATGCCGTTCAGTCTCACGAACCAGGTGACGTAATCGAACTGGCGATTCTGCGGCCCAATCGTACCGGCGTGGTTTCTATCACTCTGTCCGTCACATTACGGGCACCCAAAGTGTTTTTCTAGGCGTTTCAGAAGGTCTGACTGTGACGAAAACACCTGTCAGATGGGTTTGTTTAGATGGATTGGTCGGCCCGGCCGGGTTGAGCTGGATTTCTAGGCAACTTCGGGGCCGGGAAAGCGATTAGAGAAGTAGTTCCTGCCGTCTCTTTCCCATTCATCTGTCTGCTGAAGGCCCTTGCCATGTCCGCCGCAACGACATTATCACTGGAAAAACTGCTCGCCTCCGACCAGGTGCCCAGTCTGCCGGAAGTGGCTGTCCGTATCATACAAATCGCTCAGGAGGAGGATCCAGACACTCAGGAGCTGATCGCGGCCATCCGCACCGATCCAGCGATTGCTGGGCGAGTTCTGAAATTTGCAAATTCCGCACTTTTTGGTCTGCGGACCCGTGCTTCGTCGATCGATGCAGCTGTTCCGATGCTGGGCATGACGTTGGTACGCACATTGGTTCTGGGTTTTTCCCTGGCCGAACAGTCGAACCCTTCTGCTTCACTGAAACCGTGGTATCGTCGGTTATGGAAGGAAACGCTTTTCCAGGCTTCGGCGGCAGAATATATGGGAGAACAGAATACGGCTTCAGATGCGCCAACCTGGTTTCTGGGGGGACTGCTGCAGGACATTGGCCAGCTGGCCATGCTGAGCGTATACGAAGACCAGTACGTCACCAATGTGCTGGACGTCGATTCTTCTTCGTCTCGAGTCGGGCGCGAGGTCGATCATTTTGGGTTTTCACATGCTGATGTCAGTGCTGCATTGTGCCGTCGCTGGAACCTTGAGGATTCGCTTGCCGACGCCATTGCCTCGCATCATTTGCTGGTTCCTGATTCCGAAATGGATGGCTCTGACCTTCGGGTTGGTCTGACCGCAGCAGCCTGTTGCTCAGAATACATGGATGCTGTCACCGATCGGCTCTCTGTTGCCAGAACGGATGTTGAGCGTTTTCTGATCGAGGCATTCAATATTCTTCCGTGTGACATCTATCAGGTGTTGGCAGAAATTGATGTTCGAACGCTGGAACTCGCCGGTTGTTTTTCCCTGGATGTCGGAAAGCTACCGCCTCGGGAGCGGATTCTGGCCAGAGCTCAGTCTGTGCTTTGTCAGATTTCCATGAACGGAAACCTGGAGACAGTCGCTGGGCGAACGGTGCCGCCTGCAAACCTTGGTTCTGACAGTTCACACACTGGCGAAGACGAGTTTCTGGACCGCAACGAATGGCAGGCATGGCTTGACGAGCAGTCGGATGTGTACAACGCAAAATATCTTGAAAGCGCCTTGCCGATTGAGCTGAGCAAGGCGCATACGCAGAATCAGACTGTGGGGCTGTTGATGATCGAACTGCCGACAGTCACGGAGGATGTCCGCTCTGCCCCGGAAAGATCAGCTGACCTGGTCAAAGCTGCTGTACGACCAACAGACCATGTCGTGCGATATGACGATTCAACATTTCTGGTCATCCTGCCCAGTTTGAATGTCGATCTGCTACACCGCATTGCTGTACGAATTCAGGACGATCTGTCGGAGTATTTCGACGTTTCGTCTGACGAAGCGGATGCGCCCTGCATCGGTGGCGTTGTTGCGGTACCCGCCGCCAGAAAGGCGTCGAGTCCGGATACTGTGTTGAATGCGTTGAAGGCATCAACAGTCGATGCTCACAAGGTCAGTCGAAGAGTGGCATTCCAGGCGATTGTCGGAAGAAAAGTCCGGCCACTTGTGCCGGGAGTTAACCCGCAGTAGAGCAGCATACTTAGTTCGCCGATGAGGCAGAGGCTTGGCCCCTCGCGATCAATCGGTCGGATGACACTTCATTTGCGTCTCTTGCGCAGAGTGCTGTTCTGCCATGTTCATCTGAATGTGGATATCGTCTTTGATCAGCTGAACCGGTTTTGCCTGGCTGCATGCCGGGACTACTGGCCAGTCCGACTCCAGGCATTCGTCTGCTTTTTCGCGAAGGACATTCCGATGTCGTTCGGGCTGAAAGTAGAACTTGTCGTTGCAATATTTCTGTGTGTACTGTGTTGCACAAAATTGCATTCGGCACAGGGGCAGGATTTGTTAGTGCAGTCGCAGCAGTATACTGCCGATCCTTTCGATCGGCGATGCCGCAGAACTTGTTCTTCGACACAGCCACGAAGAACAAGTTTGCATAAAGCTGAGGACGACCGTCTCCCGGTGTTTCGAGATGTACGCACCGAATTCGATACAGGTACTGGCCGACCTGAAGGCACAGGTTATTCTGGACTGGCCGGACGACACGTGTTCAGCCGACAGAGGCTGCAGGGCAAGCCCGCGACGCTCTGCGTGCGGGGCGATGTTGCCGACATTGAGCTGCTGTCTGATGCGTGCCAGCACCGTGAGGAACGCCACCGCACCCGCAGTGGATGTCACAATCACCCCGACGAATCCGGTGGCCCGCAGGCCTGAAATCCAAACCGGACCCATCCTACGAATGCGCCGAAGATGTCGGCAATAACATTCCCGAAAAGTCCAAAGCCGGATTCCTTCGTGTATCTATCTGCCAGCCAACCGGCGAAAGCACCAATGATCGGCAACCCGGTCATCGCATGACTTCCAGTATTCCTGAAACTCCGTGACTGTTCGAACTGACCAGCCGCTATGCATTCTCATCAGACGGAGGAGCAAAGCCGCGTCTCATTGTATTCTCTGTCACGTTCACCGGCACCATGAACTGCAGCAGATAGTCGGGCCCTCCGGCTTTTGTACCAATCCCGCTCATGCGGAAACCGCCGAACGGGTGACGCTGAACCATCGCTCCGGTGATTTCACGATTCAGGTACAGGTTGCCCACCTGGAATTCAGAGCGAGCTCGTTTCAGAGTGGCGGGGCTGCGACTGTAGACGCCACCGGTCAGTGCAAAACGTGTGTTGTTGGCGATGTTGAACGCTTCGTCCAGGTTCTTTACTTTCATGACGGCCAACAGCGGCCCGAAGAACTCATTCTGAGCCACTTTCGACTCCGGGTCGACGCCTGTGATGATATGAGGGCCGACGAACGTACCCTGTTTGGCAAGTTGCTTCACGTCCACCGCCAAAGCCAGTTCTTCCCCGTAGTCCGGATCAACTGCTTTCGCGGCTTTCAAGACACGCTTTCGAGCGTCATCGTCAATAACGGGGCCTACGGTGGTTGCGGGATCATCGGCTGCTCCCACATTCAGGCTCTTTGTGGCTTCAATCAGTCGCTTAACAAACGCGTCGTATGCTGCCTCGAGGACGATGACTCGGGAACATGCTGAACACTTCTGTCCCGCATACCCGAAGGCACTGTGGATGACGCCCAGAACCGCTTCGTCGAGGTCTGCGTCGTCGTCAATGATGATGGCATTCTTGCCGCCCATTTCAGCGACGACGTGACGAACGCTGGTTTGGCGTTGATCGGTGTCAGATGCGACACGATTGATCTCCAGTCCGACCTCCTGCGAGCCGGTGAAACAGACAAGATCAACGTCGGGACTGCCGACAAGTTCCGGGCCAACGTCTTCACCGATTCCCGGTAGAAAGTTAACGACACCGTCCGGAACTCCGGCATTACGAATGATCTCCATAAACTTTGCCGCAACGACGGAAGACTGCTCAGCGGGTTTCATCACAACGGTGTTGCCGGCCACGATGGCGGCAGTCGTCATACCTGTAAGAATGGCCAACGGGAAATTCCACGGAGTAATCACGGCTGCGACTCCTCGTGGCCGGTAGCTGTAGCTGTTTTCTTCGCCCTTGAAGTCACATTGCTGAGGAGCATCCAGACGCCGCATTTCATGAGCGTAATACATGCAGAAGTCGATTGCCTCCGCCACGTCCGCGTCCGCTTCGGGCCACGGCTTGCCGACTTCGAAGCAGATCCACGCCGACATCTCGAAGCGTCGTTCGCGCATCTCTGCGGCGATCAATTCCAGGTACTCACAGCGGTTATTCGTTTCCATGGCCGCCCACTGCGGGAAGGCGCGTTGAGCTGCGTCAACCGCATCTGCGGCCTGATCTGCGGTCGCCGATGCCACGTGTCCGACAACTTCTGCGGTGTCCGACGGATTCCGCGAGCTCAGAGTACTACGGCTTTCACTGGACTTACCGTCGATCACCAACGGATACGTCTGCCCGAATTCGCTGCGAGCATCGTCCAGAGCCTGTTGCATGGCAACGCGGTTGTCTTCGATGCTGAAATCGGTCAACGGTTCGTTGGTGAAGCCCTCGGCAACCTCATCTTCAATTGGAGGTTCTGCGACAGCGTGATCGGATGGTTTCATGAGAAGTTTCTCCACGGCAACATGTTCTGTGAAGCTCTGCCGAATGAAGGAATCGTTGGATGTGTTTTCCAGCAGTCGCCGCACAAGGTAGGCCATGCCGGGAATCAGCTCGCCAAACGGCGTGTAAATACGGACGCGATAGCCACGCTCAGAAAACAACTGAGCCTGGTTGTCGCCCATGCCGTACAGCATCTGTATTTCATAGGCCCGCCTGGGAACCTTGTATTCTTCGGCCCACGCCAGCCCGTGAGACAGGCTTCGCAGGTTGTGGCTGGCTAACGCAGGCCTCAGCCATTCGTGGTTCTTCATCAGGAACCGGCACAGTTTTTCAAAGCTGTCGTCCGACTGCCATTTGCGACGGAACACCGGCGACGGCCAGTTACGGTATTCGGAACGAATAGTTTCGTAGTCCCAGTACGCTCCCTTGACCAGCCTTACGGTGATCGGAGTGCCCCGTTTTTTTGTCCACTTAAGCAGTCGCTTCAGGTCATTTTCCGCGTTGTGAAGATAAGCCTGCACCACGATGCCTGCGTCGGAAAATGATCGAAATTCGTCTTCCATCAACACGTGTTCGAAGATGTCGAACGTCAGGTTTCTGTAGTCGTACTGTTCCACGTCGAAGTGAACGTAGGCATGGTGTTCCTGGGCAGCTCTTAGAATCGGCCGGAGGCGCTGAAGCACCCGATCTCGACTTCCCACCGGATCAATCGAGCAGAACTGACTGTCCAGCGCCGACAGCTTGATGGACACATTCAATCGAGGAATCGGTCGGATGTGATCATTGTCCAGTACTCTGACTTCAGACCAGCTGTCGACCTTTTCCGACATGCCTGTGATCAGGTTGATATAAGCCTGCTGATATTGATTCGCTTCAGTATCGCTGATGATTGATTCGCCCAGCAGGTCCAGTGTAAAGGCGAAGCCGCTTTGCCGCAGTTGCCGCACGGATCTGAGCACTTCCGGTACGTTCTCGCCAGCGATAAAGCGTCGCGCCATCCGCGACGCATTGGTTCGGGCGTTGAACGCGAGTGCCCGACTAAGAATGCTGTTATTGGTTGACAGATCCAGTCCAATTCGTGCGGCCCACGGCAGATGCTGTTTGACGTCTTCGAAATACTCTTCCAGATGCCTGGCAATGGATGTGTGGTCCCTCAGCATGGGCAGCACATCCACAAAGCGAAACATCTGAACTTTGACCGCTTCGTCTTCCATCGCCCAGTTCATCAGGCGATCTTCCCACCAGCGGCCGTGGAATATGGAGGGAGTGCGATGATTCAGTCGCCCAAACAACTCTTCCCCGATTTCTCGTGTTCGCTGTTCAACCCGATCATCAATACGAACACGTTTGGCCATGGAATATTCAGGGTTCCGCTCTCAGGCGGCTTCTGGTTGCTCAGGACGGATCAAGAATACGGGCGGTTTTTTCGGTGGCAGACGGCACCGGATCAGATATGAACGGGGATTCTAGGAAGAATCGAGCATACGTGAAGTGGAGTGACCGCGGATTGTCATCGAATAGATTCAAAAGCGATATGGAGACCGCGAATTTCCTCCTGCTGCACCAATTCGTGTGGCTCTCTGTCGTCGTTTATTCTTATGATGATGGTAAAGCGGGCGTTACTCATTTGATCGCCTGAGCAACACGCAGGCCGTTCGGTGGTATGAATTCGCTCAGTCAGATTGCTGAAATTATGGATATCAGCCTAATTTTCAATGAATGACGACGTCAGTTTTCCGCGGCCGGAGTTTCGCGTCATAAAGTGTCTTGTCGTGACAGCCGGCGTAATGCTGGTCACGGCGGCCGTGCTGCATCTGATGGGACGAGTTCACTGGTGTGAGTGTGGCAATTGGACGCCCTGGTCATGGGATATCTGGTCGCAGCACAACTCTCAGCACCTCATCGACCCGTACTTCTTCACCCACGTACTTCATGGAATCGTCCTGTACGTTCTGTTGTACGGGCTAGGGAAGTCTGGACCGTTGTCTCATCGGTTTCTCGCTGCAGTCCTGCTTGAGGCCGGCTGGGAGGTTCTGGAGAACTCTACGTTGATCATCGACCGCTACCGCGAGGCCACCATTTCTCTGGACTATTACGGTGACTCGATCGCAAACTCAATGTTTGACATCGTAGCCTGTGCAGCGGGATTCCTTTTGGCCGCTCGTTTAAAGCCATCGCATTCTGTCATGTTTTTCCTGGTAACCGAGCTTCTTCTGGTGCTGGCCATTCGTGACTGTTTGACGCTGAATGTTGTGATGTTGGTGCGTCCCATTGATGCCATTAAGCAATGGCAAATGGCGTTGTAAGGGCTGCAGACATACGTTCGTGAGAAGATGCGGCGCAAAGGAGTGTTGGTCAGCATCTGAACTGCGAAGTGTAGATCAATTCAGCATTGTCACGACTTCAGCGACTTCGCCCGTGCTGTCCACGAAATGATTGACGGGCGTATCCAGACGGTTCAGCAGGGTGACAAACAGGTTGGACAGTGGTACGTCTTCAGTCATCGGCAGGTACTGACCGTGCTTCAGGCCCAGCTTGTCGCCGCCTGCCAGCAGCAGGGGATAGTTCTGATTGACGTGAGTGTGGCTGTTGCTGCTGCCATAAAAGATCATTGTGTGGTCCAGCAGATTGCCATCGCCTTCCGGGGTGTCCTTCAGGCGATGTATGAAATAAGCCAGCTGTTCGGTCAGAAAACGGTCCCATTGACCGAGGTTTTCTGCACCGGCATCACCTTTTCTGGCGCCATGTGCCAGCGCATGCATCTTGTTGGCGAAGCCGAGTAATTGAGGAAACTTGCCGGCAATGGAAGTCGCTCCGTTCATATTGCCGAGCTGGTACGTGGCCGCTCGCGTGGAATCTGTCTGGAAGGCCAGAAAAATCAGGTCGTACATGGTCCTGATCAATTCGCCAGGTGTTGTGTCGTCGGCGTCAAGATGAAGGTCTGTGGCCGAAACCTGAGGTTTGGGAACGTGCAGCCAGCGTTGTGACTGTTCCACGCGCTTTTCGATCTGACGCACGGACGCCAGATACTCATCAAGTTTCATCTGATCCAGTCGGCCGAGACGACGATGCAATGACCTCGAATGTTCCAGTACAAGGTCGAGCATGCTGGCGGAGTTTTTAAGCTGCTGCGTCTGCTTTTTCAGTGACTCCGTGTCTGCGCCGAAGAAGCGGTTAAAGACCATACGCGGTCTGTTCATGGCCGGAATCGGCTGTCCTGTGCGGCTGAAGGACAGTGTGCTCGACCGGGTTGGTTCGCCAACGCCTCCGTCTGTGGACATAATCAGCGACGCAAATCGAGTGCTGTCAGCGTGCCGCAGTGCGATCAATTGATCGATCGACACTGAATTCTTCAGCTGTCCTCCCTTCAGCTCCGCAGCTGTCAGCCAGACGTCCGATGTGTCATGTCCATTCATTCTGCGACCGTTGGGGTGTGACAGTCCGCTGAAAATCGTCAGATCATTTCTCAGCGGTTCCAGCGCCCGGTGACTGTCTCCGAACCGGAAGTCCGTCCCGCTGCCTTTAGGAAACCAGTTCCATCTGCCGGCATCGGAATCTTCGTCGCGCAGTACGATGCCGTAGGGGAAGTAGACGGCACAGAATCTGCGGGGACGTGACGTAGCAGATGCGTGGTCCGCCATACACTCGAAGTATGGAAGCCCGATCGTTACACCGCAGCCTTGCAGCATCGTACGTCGCGGCATGTGCCATGATTTGTCAGACACGCGTTGTCCTTTTCGTATGGCTTTTGATTCAGACTATCGGTATTCCGACGCTGCGAGACTGCCACTTCACTGTTTCCTGGTGGTTATACCACGAAACACTTCGCTGCATGCGATATCACGAATCAGCGTCCTGAGCTGGTAGCCGGATTTCACAAACCGAAGCGTCAGGTTATCAACAGTATCGTCATCACTGAACTCCAGCGTGCGACCAAGTGCATAGGTTAACAGTTTGACGACCAGGGTTCTCGCAAAATCCTGACTCTTGTAAGTGACCAGATAAGCTTTCAAGTCGGCCAGTCCGTCAATTCTGTAACCGTCCGGCAATCGTGTGGCGGTGTCGACCGCGTGTTTAACAAACTGCCCCTTTTTGTCTGAACTGCGGCGACGAATGTACTTCCTCTGCAGACCGATTGCATCAAATCGCTCAAGAGCCACCCCCCACGGATCAATACTAAGGTGGCAGCCTGCACAGGCATCGTTTTCCAGATGAAGTTCCAGCTGTTTCTTCAGCGGTAATTGTGCCAGTTCGGGTAATTCCTGGTTCAGGTCGGGGACGTTCGGCGGAGGCGGAGCCGGGGGATCATCAAGCAGTCGCTCGCGAATCCAGACGGCTCGCTTAATTGGGTGCGAGTCGTCACCAGTGGAATTGGCCAGCAGCACCGAACCATGCCCCAACAGACCGCCGCGATGACTCTCTGCCGGCAGATCAACTCTTTCAAAAGCGGAGCCCCTTGGGCCGGCAATACCATAGTGATCTGCCAGAGACTGGTTGAGCATTACGAAGTCTGAGTCCAGGAACGCCAGTGCGCTTTCATTGCTGTGCAGAACTTCACCGAAGAATTTCTGCGTCTCCTGTCGAAATTGTGGTTTGAGAGCGTTATCAAAGTCCGGATAGAACTCAGGATTGACGGCCACTCGATCAATGCCGCTCAGGTCCAGCCACTGATCTGCAAACTGTTCCACGAATGCGTTTGAGCGAGGATCTCTCAGCATTCGTCCAACTTCCGTGCCAAGCTGCTGTGGCTGGTTCAGGCTTCCGGATTTCGCCAATTCAAAGAGCTGCTGGTCAGGCATCGTGCTCCAGAGGAAATATGAAAGTCGATTTGCCAGCTCAAAGTCGTTCAGCGGTTGGCCGTCGCTGTTCGGTTCTGCGATGTAGAGGAAGTCGGGTGAGACGAGTGCCATTGCGATTACTTCTCGCATCGCTGCCTCAAAGCTGTCCAGTGTGAGACGCACCGCGTCAAAGAATTTCATAAACGTCTGAACATCACCGTCATCTACAGACCGACGAAACGCCTGCGGCAGAAACGTTCGCAGCGATCGCTCTGCTGCTGAACGTTCGTCATCCACGGAGGCCGGCAGGCGCGGAATGATTCGTGTGTGATGCTGCGGCGGCCACGTGGCAAAGACGGGAGCTTTGAAAGCAATCGACTCCACGATGATCTTCGGAAACTGTGGATCTTCCTTCCAGACCGTCGTTTTTCGTTTCTTGCCGTTTGGAAGCTGCTCAACGACCTGTTCCGGTTTCGGAGCAGTCTTCCCGTCCGAGTAGATGTTTTCGATCCAGATCAGCATTCCAGGATACTTACTCTGAGTACGACTCTGAATCGGGAACTCTTCGAACCTGCCATGGAAACTAAATTCTTTCGTTGTGGTGTTGGCAACGTCGATGGTTCCCACCACGCGAGCCGGACTGCTTACATCGGCTCGAAATCCCAGTTTGATCTGCATGACGGGCCACGCACTGCCGGCGGGGATTTCGGCCCTTGTTCTTACTTGCAGAGTGAATTCACCTTCGTCAGGGAACTCAGGAATGCGAGCCACAAACTGTCCGGAACGTCCCAGACGATTCGTCCAGTTGCCCTTCCCTTTATCTGCCACGGTTTCGTTTGCGCTGTGTTCGAAGATCGCCGGAGCCGGGCCCTCGACAATGGCCCGCTGCAGACCGTCGCGGGCGGCTTTCAGGTAATACTCCAGTTGCAGCGCCGACATTCTTAGTGCAGTACCGTTGTTCCGAAAACCATCTTCACTGAGTGGATCCGGCGGAAGGTTTTTCACATAGTCGATTTCAAGCCCTAACAGATCTGCCATCGTGTTTTGATACTCGATCCGGTTCAGACGCCGCAGAACGACGCGACCGTTGGTGGATTTGCGGGACTTCGCAAGTCGGTTGAGTTGTCCTGCAATCCAGCCGGTGACGGCCCGGCGTTCTTCAGGGGTTAGCGGGACTTCATCATCCGGCGGCATTTCCCCCATATTGATAACATTTAACGCGTCGTGCCAAGTGTCTGCTCCCAGCGAGTTTTCAACCAGATCTGTCGACAAAGAGTCCAGTCGCACCTCGGCATTCTGCTTTTTCGGGCCATGGCAGCGAAAGCACTTCGCCTGCAGTATTGACCGCACCTGTGGGGGGGAACTGTTGTCTGCACGGCTGATCGGCAGACAGGACAGCACAACAATCGGGAAAAAACAAAATCTGCGCATTGCGGTCATTGCTGGCATCTCAGGGACGCAGGTGAAGAAATCGCTGTTCCCGGTTACCGAATCTGTCCGGAACCGTGGACAACGTATTTGTAGCTCATGATTTCACGAAGTCCGCAAGGACCGCGAGCGTGGAAGCGATCCGTGCTGATGCCGATCTCTGCTCCCAGGCCGAACACTCCCCCGTCGTTAAAACGAGTACTGGCATTGATCATGACGGCTGCCGAATCAACATGATTCTGGAAGTACTCTGCGGCCACAAGACTCTGTGTGACAATTGACTCGGTATGGCCGGAACCGAACTTTCGAATGTGAGCCGCCGCATCTTCCACTGAATCAACTACGCGAACTGACAGTATCAGGTCCAGGTATTCCG
>Ga0315331_10000514_pt1 | contig 27004 bp, 24 predicted proteins | sample M160m34915metaG_FD_203456 | JGI IMG/M metagenome (GOLD analysis project Ga0315331, IMG submission 203456) | Ammonia-oxidizing marine archaeal communities from Monterey Bay, California, United States - M1 60m 34915 | ecosystem: Environmental > Aquatic > Marine > Intertidal zone | place: USA...
AGAAGTTAAATATCCCAAAGCAATTAGAATTGAAGGTGTTATTGAAATATTTAATGCTGTTTCTCAAGAAGTAAATAATCAATTAGTTAAAAACAATTTCCCAATTGTTATTTCAGGTGATCACTCTAGTGCAGGTGGGACTATTGCAGGTATTAAAATGGCTTATCCTGGAAAGAGATTAGGAGTTGTTTGGATTGATGCTCATGCAGATCTACATTCTCCATATACTACACCAACAGGAAATATTCATGGAATGTCTTTGGCTACGGCTTTAAACTCCGATAACCAAGAACACCGTATTCAAGAAGTAGATTCGGTAACTAATGAAATGTGGAAGAAATTAAAAGAGGTTGGTAATATATACCCAAAAATCAATACTAGAGATTTGGTATATGTAGCATTAAGAGATACTGAAGAACCTGAAGATTTTTACATTTCAAATAATGAGATTAAAAATATTGATGTCGAAACTTTAAGAAGAAATGGTGCAGAATCTGTTGCTAAAGGTGTTTTAGAATATCTTAAAAATTGCGATCTTATTTACATATCTTTTGATGTAGATAGTATGGACTGTGATTTAGTTTCTTATGGAACTGGAACTCCAGTTCAGAATGGACTTACCGAACAAGAAGCAAGCAGTTTAATAAATCATTTACTTATTGACAAAAGAACAAATTGTTTTGAAATGGTAGAAATTAATCCATGTTTAGATAACAAACAGAACAAGATGGCTGAAACTGCATTCAGAATATTAGAAAGTGCTACTTCAATAATCGAAAAAAGAGGATAATTAATGAGTGTTTCATTTCAAGTTGGTCAGGAAGTTTCGAAAGCTTTTGCTTCTCTTTATGGTGAAAAATTAAATGCCGAATTTTTTCAAATAGAGTCAACAAAACCTAACTTCGAAGGTGATCAAACTTTAGTTGTATTTCCATTACTTAAAATAACTAAAAAATCTCCAGAAGAATCTGCCAATGTGATAGGTGAGTGGTTAATTTCAAATTCTGATTTATTTTCTGATTTTAATGTTGTAAAAGGATTTTTAAATCTTTCGTTAAAATCTTCTTTTTGGATTACAGCGTTTAACAAATCTTTGACTTTAAAGAATTATGGTTTCAACCCTAATAAATCAGGTAAAACATACATGGTTGAGTATTCTTCACCAAATACAAACAAACCGCTTCATTTAGGACATCTTAGAAATAATTTTCTTGGGTATGCTGTTTCGGAAATCTTAAAAGCAAATGGGCACAACGTTGTTAAAACTCAAATTATAAATGATAGAGGCATTCATATTTGTAAATCTATGTTGGCTTGGCAGAAATTTGGAAATGGAGAAACTCCAAAGTCTGCTAACCTAAAAGGAGATCATTTAATAGGAAAATATTATGTTGCTTTTGATAAAGCTTTTAAGCAGGAAGTTTCTGATTTAATTGAGAGTGGTCTTTCTAAAGATGATGCAGAAAAGCAAACTCAAATTTTAAAAGAGGCTCAGAGTATTTTATTAAAATGGGAGAACAAAGATCCTGAGGTTTATAATCTTTGGGAGAAAATGAACGCTTGGGTGTACGAAGGATTTAATCAAACATACCAGCTTATGGGGGTAGATTTTGATAAGCTATACTATGAATCTGACACATTTATTTTAGGTAAAGATGTTGTCTCAAGTGGTCTTGAATCTGGTGTTTTCTATAAAAAAGAGGATGGTTCTGTTTGGTGTGATCTTTCTGAAGATAAATTAGATGATAAATTACTACTAAGAGCAGATGGTACATCTGTTTACATGACTCAAGATTTAGGAACAGCTATTGAAAGGTATAAGGATTACAATAACTTATCTGGCCTTATTTATACTGTTGGAAATGAACAAAATCATCATTTTAAAGTGTTGTTTACAATTTTGAAAAAACTTGGTTATTCTTGGGCAGAAGAGTGTTTTCATCTTTCGTACGGTATGGTAGAATTACCTGAAGGAAGGATGAAATCTAGGGAAGGGACTGTTGTTGATGCTGATGACTTAATTCTAAGTGTGATAGATGATGCTAAGCAAATGACAGAACAAAGAGGTCAGTTAGAAGGGATGTCTGAAGATGATAAAAAGCTGCTTTACGAAACTATAGGTAAAGGAGGTTTGAAGTATTACTTGCTTAAAGTAGATCCTAAGAAAAAAATGATGTTTAACCCTACTGAATCTATTGATTTAAATGGCAATACAGCACCATTTATTCAGTATTGTTATGCTAGAATTCAAAGTATTTTGAGAAAAGGCAAGGGTTCTATTAAAAGTATTGATATAAATATTGTCCTTTCACCTTCTGAACTTCAATTAATTAAATTATTAGCAGATTACCCAAATGTTGTTTCTGAGGCTGGTAAAAACCTATCCCCAGCAGTAATTGCTAATTATTCTTTTGACTTGGTCAAGGCTTATAACTCTTTTTACCAATCGATTCCAATTCTTGGAGAAAAGGATGAACAATTAAAAGCTTTTAGGATAGTGCTTTCAGAAAAAATTTCATTAGTTATTGAAAGTGCAATGAAGCTTTTAGGAATTGAAGTTCCTCAGAAAATGTAATTATTTATTTATTTCTGATTCTTTTTCTTGATCATCTGTTGTGTTTTGCTCTTGATTTTCTTCCGTTTGTGGATTCTCTTTTGTTTTGTTTTTCAATGCAAAGCTTAACATTAATTCATGTGATCCAGATGTGAATGATGCAATCTTACTGTTATTAAATTCATAAGAATATGTTAAATTAAGATTGTCTATAGGAGAGAATCCTACGTTAACTAGGAAACCTCCTTGCTGTCTAAATCCTAATCCTCCCCAATAATTATTTTGGAAATTAAAATTCCCAATTAAATCGATTTGATTACTTAGACCCGCTGCTTTTCTAATTAAAATTATAGGGGTAAATTTAACATCTGAGCTCATGTCTAATTCGTAAGATAAATATGCAATTCGATGCATTTTGTAATCATAAGTTTGATCTATATTAATTGGCTCTATATTCATTGATGTTGTAAATAAATTAGGAAATGAAATCCCAATATTTAATTTTTTATTTAGAGAATATGCAATACCAAAATCTGAATGAAAACCAACCCCGTTTACACCATTATTTAAAAGTATTTCATCTGAATTATCTGTAGAAATCATGTTATTCATAACTAATGATCCTTGTATCATTCCTAAAGAAAGTCCAAAAGTGAGTTCGTTTGCTTTGTCAATTTTTAATAGATATGAGCTAGAGGCATCAAATTGTAATTTTTCAAAAAATGAAATTTGATCATAGTTAAATCTTATTCCAAAATTCAGGTTTCTATTTAATTTTTTTTGAACTGTAAACCATGTTGTTGTAGGGGCACCTTCAAAACCAACCCATTGTTGCCTGTGAGATAAGTTAAATTTCAATTGGTTAGTTTTTCCAACTTCGGCAGAGTTAATCATGTATAAATTCTGAAAGTAAAGAGAATTTAGAGGTGTCTGTTGAGCAGAATAGAAAACACATGTAAAAATTAGTATTATTGAGATTGTATTTTTCATCTAATTATTTAATTAAAAGAATTGAACCTTTATATTGGTCACCTTGACAAATAATAGTGTAATAGTAAGTTCCATCAGGTAATAATTGACCTTCTAAATTTTCACCATTCCAATTATTGTTGTAATTGGTAGTTTCCCAAACAATTTTACCCCATCTATTAAAAATATAAACAGGACATCCAGAAATAAAGCTTGGTTTATTTATGTCCCAGGTGTCATTTTTACCATCTCCATTAGGTGTGATGATGTTATTAATGATTATATCTGTGATTTGAGTAACAAAAACTACTACAGAGTCAGTAGCCAAACAGCCATCAGCACTTTCAATAGCTACAAAATAGGTAATTGAATTTAAGGGGCTTACTGTTGGATCTTCATTGTTGGCATTTTGAATATTATACAATGGTGTCCATTGTAGAGTAGAGTAATTTGTTGCTGTTGCATCAATTGTTATTGAGCTTCCTTCATCAATAAACACATCATTTCCTGTGTCAATAAATGGTGGCTCAAATATCTCAATTTCAATATTACAACTAGCTTGATTTCCTATTAAATCCTCAGCTAGAAAACTTAAGGTAGTTATTCCTATAGGAAAAACACTTCCAGAATTAAGATTAGAGGTGTCAGTTTGAAACAAATTTATAGTACCGCAATCATCTGATGCTGTAGGCGAAATAAATGAAACAATTGGATCGCAAGATTCTATGTTATTTGGGCAAATTATAGTTGGGTTTATGGTGTCATTGGGCATAAGTACAACTGGACATGTAGAACTGTTTCCACTATTATCTGTAGCAACAATGTTTATGGTGTTAATTCCTCCAGTTGTTGTTCCTAGAGGAATGCTTTGAGATAATTGTGTGTTTATGTCACAGTAATCACTACTTGTGGCAAGTAATGTTATATCTGGAACAATGTATAGACAGTTTAGGTCTAAATTGATGTATTGTGTGTCTGGGCAGGTTATTGATGGACTAGTTGTATCGGTAAGTGTAATGGTGAAACTACAACTTGTAGCATTTCCATACATGTCAGAACTGGTTAAAATAATATTTTGTTGAGTTCCAATTCCGGTAAGTGTGTCTCCCGAATTTACACTTTGACTGTAGGTGGGGTTTGGATCACAATTGTCAACCAGGTTTATTGAGTTTTCAAAATCAGCAATAATGTAAATGCAATTAGTATCTAATATTACGTCTGGGTTAGAAGGGCAAATTAGAAGAGGTGGTTTGTTGTCTTGAACATCAATTAAAAAAGAGCAAGAGGTACTATTATTACTTGAGTCTGCTACCAATAAAGTTATTTGAGTAGAAGTTCCTATGGCTAAAGGTGTTCCTACAGTTGGAGTCTGAGTGAAAATGTAATTATTTTCACAATTGTCTTCAACTTGAATTAATGAACTGAAATCTTCAAGAAAATAAGTGCAGTTGGAATCTGAAAACCTAACAGTGTCGTTTATACAAGATAAAATTATTGGAGATATTGTATCTAATGCATTGTATGTAATTGTGCATGTGTTGGAATTACTGTAAGCATCTGTTGAGGTGAAAGTTATGGTGTTATCATTTGTTCCTAAAATAGGTGATCCGGCAATTGGAGATTGAAGAACAAATACTGAACCAGAACAATTGTCAAAAGAAGTAATCAAACTTGTGAAGTCAGGTAAAACATCTTCACAAGTTGAGTTTAAATAACCAACTTGATTAGCTGGGCAATTAATAACAGGTGGCGTGCTGTCTACAACACTAATTCTGTATGAACAAACACTTGAGTTTCCAGAAATGTCTGTTACATTAAAAGAAATAAATGGATCATCTCCAATGTTAAACATGGTTCCTGTTGTTGGTGATTGAGTAACAGTAAGATTTGGATCACAATTATCAAAAATTGAAATGTATCCAGTTAAATCATCAAGTGAATACATGCAATTGGAGTTAATGTATACATTTGAATCTGTAGGGCAAGAAATTGTTGGGGGAAGGTTGTCGTCAACTAAAATAAGAAAAGAACAAGAATCGGTATTTCCAGAAACATCTGTGGCATACATTGTAACTAGTTCAGAGCTTGTCATTGTAGTTCCTGGTATAGGATATTGTGTAATTGTTGGAATATCACAATTATCAGTACTGCTAATAACACTTGAATAATCACCTAAAATGGCTTGACAATTCGAATTAGCACTTACGTTTTGAGTTCCTAAACAGTTGATATTTGGTGAAATGGTGTCTACAACATTAACATTGAAAGTACAAGTGCTTGAGTCTGTTCCATTTGTTATTGTATATTCTTGAAATGTTGTGCCAAGTGGAAATAAATCTCCAGAACTAAATCCAGAAATATCTGATTGGTATATTGATGAACCTACACAATTTGCAGAACATGTAATAGAGTATGTAAAAGTAACTTTACATGTCGTAGAATTGTATAATGTTGTGTCACTAGAACATACTAAAGTAGGAGTTTGAGCTTTTATTGAATAAGAACTTGTTAAAAGCAAAGACAAGATGAATAAAAATCTAATATTCATTGTATTAATTTTTCTGAAATTTAATAAACTAGGCGATTAAATGAAAGAATTAAAGGTGAAGTTATTTAGATGTTATAAACAAGATAATTTTGATTGATATTTGATTTGTATTTCAGTTTAACACTATTAACTTGTGAAAATAAATGAAAAAATCAGAAGATACGTACCTTAATTATCGTGACTGGAGAGAGTTAGAAGCTTATTTTCCAGCGGATTATAGAATTGATGATGAGTTTTTTCCCGATGAATATTTTTTAAAGTGGAACGATTCAAACATTCACATCGATCACTATATTCCAAAAAAAAGAAATGAAAAAATAAAATTAATTTTAGTTCATGGAGGAGGGGGTAACGGTCGATTACTTTCACCTATTGGTATTGCACTTTTAAAATTAGGATTTGAATGTATTGCACCTGATTTACCAGGTTTTGGTCTTAGTAGAGAGAGTTCTCCAACATCTTATTCAACTTGGGTGAGCTTAATTAATCATCTGGTTGATGTGGAGAGTGAAAAGGACAATAGAAAAATAGTATTGTGTGGAATAAGTCTTGGTGGAATGTTATGTTATCATGTTGCATGTGAAAATAAAAGTGTATTTGCAATAATGGTTTCAAGTTTAGCTGATACAAGAACGCATGAGGTTCAGCAGCAGTTGTCAAAAAATAAATTACTTGGTAAGGTTTCACCGTCTTTTTTAAATTTCTCGAAATCAATTACAGATTCAATTAAAGTTCCAATAAAACACACTACTAAAATGTGGGCCATGGCAAATGATCCTTCTTTTGTGAAGAAATTAAAACAAGATAAAATTGGGTCTGGAAGTTGGGTTTATTTGAAATTCTTAAGAACTCTCTTAAATGCTCAACCTGCTGTTGAGCCTGAAGAATTTGATGGTTGTTCAGTTTTGTTTTTTCAACCTGAAGATGATAACATTATACCATGGGAAATTTCTGCCCCATTTTATGAGAAATTAAACTGTGATAAAAAAGTTGTGTTTTTAAAAGGGTGTGGTCATATTCCAATGGAAGAACCAGGAATTAATCAATTAAAAGATGCTGCAGAACTATTTTTAAATCAGTTACAAAAAAAGGTGTAAAAAAAAAGCGGTCATTGACCGCTTTAAATTATTTTTTTGAATATTGTTTTCTTTCTTTAATACGAGCAGATTTTCCTGTTCTATCTCTCAAGTAGAATATTCTAGCTCTACGAACTGCACCTTGTTTTTCAACTACAATTTTTTCTAAAAATGGAGATGCTAGTGGAAATATTCTTTCAACACCAGTTCCGCCAGAAATTTTTCTAATGGTAAAAGTCTCAGTAGTTCCGCTTCCTCTTCTCTGAATAACTGTGCCTTTAAAAGACTGTAATCTTTCTTTGTCACCTTCTTTGATCTTATAAGTGACGTTTAATGTATCGCCAGAACCGAATTCAGGCCATTCGTTGACTTGTGTTAATTCGTTTGCTAATTCTTTTATCTTGTCCATGATGTAATTTTTCTTCAATCCTAATTCGGGGTGCAATATTACAAAGAAAAAATGTAAATAAATGAAAACATTTAGAAAATTATCTAACTGATTGCATTTTCAGGTCTAACAAGGCTATTGCAGTAACAGCTTCAAGTACAACCGGAACCCTTAATGCGATACATAAATCGTGTCTTCCTTGAATTTTAAAATCTTTTATTTCATTGTCTTCGATATTCCAACTAGATTGAGTTTTTCCAATGCTTGAGGTTGGCTTAATTCCGATTCTAAAAACCAATTCATTTCCATTTGTTATTCCACCAGTAATTCCTCCAGAATGATTGGTTTTTGTTGTTCCTTTTTTGTCTAAATAGGTGTCGTTGTGCTGAGATCCAAACAATTTAGTAGCTCTAAAACCTGTGCCAAATTCTATACCCCTTACTGCGGGAATAGAAAATATTGCATGAGCTAAAACTGATTCAGCAGAGTCGAAAAAAGGTTCTCCCCATCCAGTAGGTACATCTTTTATTCTACACTCTACAATTCCACCAACACTGTCTTTGTTGTCAATTCCTTTTTGAAGTCCTTTTTCAATGTTACTCTCTCCAGCAATTTCAATAATTTCTGCTTTAATAGAGATTGTATTAAGAATTTTTTTTGCTACTACACCAGCACAAACAATAAGGACAGTAAGTCGTCCAGAAAAATGACCTCCACCTCTATAATCTTGAAAGCCCTTGAATTTTTCATTGGCAACAAAATCTGCGTGTCCTGGGCGGTGAAATGATTTTGTTTTTTGATAGTCTGAAGATTTAGTATTGGTATTTTCTATGAGAATAGTAAGCGGGGCACCAGTGGTTTTACCATTAAATAATCCAGATGCAAAAATTGGTTGATCAGATTCTTTTCTTGTTGTAGTTCCTTTTTTGCCTGGCTTTCTCCTGCCAATATCTGCTAAGAAATCATCTTCATCAATATCAATTCCTGGAGGCACATTATCTAGGGTAATACCCATTGTTTTTCCATGAGACTCCCCAAAAATACTTACCCTAAAATTATTGCCAAATGTATTCATACTTACAAAGTTACAGAATCTAAAAGTTTATAAAAGGAAGGAAAAGATTTATTTACAGCACTTGAATCTTTTATTAGAGTTGGTTTGTCGAGCATTAACGCGAATATTGAAGCAGCCATTGCAATTCTATGATCATTACAAGAATTTACGTTGAAAGTGATAGGTTCAGATCTAGGTGAAACAAACATCGTGTTGTCACTAATGTTAATATTTGCTCCAAGCTTTGATAATTCACTTTTTATTGTTTTTGCTCTATTACTTTCTTTTGCGTATAATCTTTCAACACCTTTAATTGAGCTAGTTTTTGAGCCAAAACTTGCTAGAACAGCAAGTGGAGGGAAAAGATCTGGCGAGTTACTGGCGTCAAAATCAAAACTCACGCATTCGTTTTTACTAATGTTTAAAGCGTTTTTATTCCATGAAACATTTGCTCCAAATTCTTCAATAACAGAAAGAATCCTACTGTCTGCTTGTTTCGAATTTGCATTAATATTTTTTATTGTAATGTTTCCAAGAATAGCTGCTGCAACAATAAAGAAAGATGCGCTGCTCCAGTCATTTTCAATAGTTATTGATGTTGGCTTTAAGTTGTAGGGTCCATTAAAATGAATGGTATTTTTATTAAGTTTTAGCTCTACGCCAAAGCTTTTAAGAACATCAAGACTTAATTCAATGTATGGAACTGATTTAGGGTTTTTAATTTTTATTGTTTCAGTTTTTAGTTTGTCTGAACCTACGTAAGCATAAATTAGTCCAGAAATAAATTGAGAACTGAGGCTGCCATCTATTAAGATTGATTTAGGATTGATAGGACCATTAATTGTAAAAGGAAGTTTGTTGTTTTTTGATGAAAAATTAACTGATATTTTTTTGAAAACTGAATTAAAAATTCCCATTGGTCTTTTAAGTAAAGAGCCATTTCCATTAAGAATTAAGTATTGTTCTGAATTTGCTAAAATAGGAGTGAATAATCTACAGGATAAACCAGCTTCATTGAAAGAAATGTTTTTGTCTTTAAAGTTGAAATTTGAAGATGAAGCTATTTTTATGATTTTTTTTTCATGAGAAATAATCTTATTTGATTGCTTTAATATTTGGAGAGCTGTTAGTTCATCCTTAGAATCTCCGAAGTTGAGAATAGTTGTTGCTTCCTTAGATATTAATGAACAAGCGACTGCTCTTTGTGCATGACTCTTACTTGATGGAATGTCGATTATTCCACTTATTTTATTTGCTGGTTTAATTGTTTTATTCAAAACCAAATTGATTTGTGATTTAAGAGTACTTTTAAAGTTATTGGTAAAAGTATTATAATGTACTTTATTATTAAAGTAAGTCTATTTATTATTGTAATATCATTTTATGAAAAAATGATTCTATTTTTATAATTGAATAATCGATTAGATGAAATAGCGAATAAAGTTCTTAATAGAAATATCCATGAATAATAGAAAAAAAACAATTTTTGACAATTGGAATGTTAACTCAGATAATCAACCGTTAATCATTTCTGGTCCTTGCAGTGCTGAATCTGAAAGTCAAATATTATCTATTGGTAAAGAGCTTAAAAGTTTGGGTGTTGATGTTTTTAGAGCTGGTATATGGAAGCCTAGAACTCGTCCAAATTCTTTTGAAGGAGTTGGTTCTATAGGGCTACCTTGGTTACAATTACTAAAAAAAGAGTTTGGATTTAAAACAGCGATAGAGGTTGCCAATTCAAAGCATGTTGATCAGGCGCTTAATTCTGAGATTGATATCTTATGGATAGGTGCTAGAACAAGTGTGAACCCATTTTCTATTCAGGAAATTGCCGACTCTTTGAAAGGAGTTGATGTCCCTATTTTTGTAAAAAACCCAATTAATCCAGATGTAGATTTATGGCAAGGTGCTATTGAACGAATTCAGGGTGCTGGGATTAGTAAAATTGCGGCTGTTCACAGGGGTTTTTCAACTTACGATAAATCTGTTTACAGAAATAAACCAATGTGGGAGCTGCCTATTGAATTAAGGCAAAGAATGCCTTTGATTCCAATGATTTGTGATCCAAGTCACATAGGGGGAAGGAGAGGTATGATCCAAGAGATTTCTCAAAAGGCCATGGATTTGAATTATGACGGGTTAATGATTGAGAGTCATATTGATCCAGATAATGCATGGAGTGATTCTGATCAACAAATAACTCCCACTCAATTAAAAACTATTTTAGAAAAACTAGTTCTTAAATTTGTTGAGGTTGATAATCTTGAAGTAAAAAATGAATTAAAGGAGTTGCGAAACCAAATTGATTATATTGATGCTGAATTAATTAATGTTTTGAGTCAAAGAATGAAAGTAGCTAATCATATTGGTAAGTATAAAAGTATAAATAATATAACTATTTTACAGCCCAAAAGATGGAAGGAGGTAGTTAAAAGGACATTGGAATTAGGGGCAACAGAGGATTTAAGTTCTGGTTTTATTTCTAAAGTTTTTTCAGCTATCCATCAGGAATCAATTAATAAACAAACTGCTTATAAAATTGATAAGTAATTTTCACTTTTAAAGTAAGTCTGGACGTTTCTCTTTAGTTCTTAAGATCGATTTCTCGTGTCTCCATTCTTCTATAGCTTTTAGGTTTCCAGATGTTAAAACTTCAGGAACTTTCCAGTTGTTATAAACTGCAGGTCTTGTGTAAACTGGTGGTGCAAGCAAATTATCTTGAAAAGAATCAGTTAAAGCAGATGTTTCATTGTTTAAAACTCCAGGAATTAGTCTTATAATGCCGTCTGCTAGTACTGCAGCAGCTAACTCACCCCCGGAAAGCACATAATCGCCTATAGATATTTCTCTTGTTACAATCTGTTCTCTTAATCTTTCGTCTATTCCTTTATAATGACCACAGATAATAATAATATTCTTGTAAGAAGATGAAATTTGATTGCAAATCGATTGATTTAACAATTCTCCATCTGGACTCATGTAAATAATCTCATCATATTTTCTTTGTTGCTGTAATTTTAAAATGCATTTATGAATAGGTTCGATGCATAGCACCATTCCTGCTCCTCCTCCAAAGGCATAATCGTCAATACTTTTTTGTTTGTTTGTAGAATAGTCTCGAATATTATGAACTTTAATTTCTACAATTTTTTTCTCTTGAGCTCTTTTTAAAATTGAATCATTAAAAGGGCTTCCCAGAAGACTTGGAACTGCAGAAAGTATGTCTATTCTCATGGTTATAAAGTTAGGCTTAATTTATCGTGTGAAAGAAAAACGTTATTAGGTAATTCTTTTGATATTGCTTCGTGAGAACCTAAAAGGTGTGATATGTGAGTCAAATATGCTTCTTTTGGGTTGAGTTCCTTTATTAGATTTAATGCTTCTTCTAAATTGAAATGAGAAATATGTTTTTCTTTTCTTAAAGCATTAATCACAAGTACATCAAGGTTTTTTAATTTTTCTTTTTCTTTTTTCTCAATGAAGCTGGCATCAGTAATGTAGCAGAATTTATCTATTCTAAAGCCAAAAACTGGTAATTTATAATGCATAACCTGAATGGGTTGAATCTTTAAATCTTTATAGCTGAAAGTTTTGTTTTCTAATGAAAACCTATTCACTTTTGGTATGCCTGGGTATTTAAAGTTGTGATCAAAGATGTACCTATATTCTCTTTTTAAACACTCAAAAACATGGTCGCTACAAAAGATGTCTATGGGTTTTTTCTGAAGGAAATTATAAGCTCTAACGTCATCAAGACCAGCAACATGGTCTTTATGTTCATGAGTGAATAAAACAGCATCTAATTTCTCAATTTTATAGTTTAGCATTTGTTGCCTAAAATCTGGACCTGTATCAATGACTATTGAGGTGTTTTTTTTTGATATGTGGATAGAGGACCTTAAACGATTGTTTTCTGAAGTTGTTGAAGAGCAGACGTCACAATGACAACCGATTACCGGTACTCCTTGAGAGGTTCCAGTTCCTAAAAAGTTCACTATTAATTTATCGCTAGACACTTACAGTTATTAAATCTTTTACTTTTCCTAAAGCAAAATCAATTTCTTCTTTGGTTGTGTATCTGCTGAAAGAAAATCTTATGGATTGACAATTGTCAGAATTGGGAAGTGAGGCAAGAACATGAGACCCTGCAGAGGCTCCGGATGAGCATGCGCTTCCACCAGAGGCAGCAATTCCACTAATATCTAGGCTAAACAGCATCATACTGCTTTGTTGAGTAATTGGAAAGCAAACGTTTAGTACAGTGTATAAACTATTTTCAGGAACGATGTCTCCATTAAAAGTTATCATTGAATCTATTTTTAATAGTTCATTAATCATGTAAGATTTTAGTTGTTGAACATGTTGTTGGTGTTCTTCAAGATCGGAGTATGCTAATTCCATTGCTTTTCCCATTCCAACAATTCCATAAAGATTTTCTGTACCACCTCTAAGTTTTCTTTCTTGTGACCCCCCCGTTATTAATTGATTAATTTGTGTGTTTCTTTTTATGTAAAGGAAACCAACTCCTTTTGGGCCGTGGAATTTATGAGCTGCACAAGTAATAAAATCAATGTCTAAGTCTTTAAGGTCGAAGTTGTAGTGGCCCATAGTTTGAACAGTGTCAGAATGGAAATAAGCGTTGTATTTTTTACAAAGTAGGCTAACTTTTTTTAAGTCAAGCAAGTTGCCAATCTCGTTATTTGCATGCATAAGAGAAACAATCGTATTTGTATTTTTCTTTAGAAGCTCTTCTAAATGTTCAATATCTACATGTCCTTGGTCGTTAATATTAACAAAATCAATTTTTATATCACATGAATCTTGAAGGTGATTAGCTGTGTGTCCTACAGCATGGTGTTCAATGCATGAAGTAATAATCCTTTTAACGCCCAAGTCAGAAACAGCACATCTTAAAGCCATGTTATCTGCTTCGGTTCCTCCAGATGTGAAAACTATTTCACTAGGTTCGGCTTTAAGATAGTCAGCAATTTTTTTTCTTGTTATCTCTATGGCGTTTTTAGTTTTTCTTCCAAAAGAATGAGTGCTTGAAGGATTTCCAAAATCATTTTTAAGAAAAGGAAGCATTGCTTCTAAAACTTCGGGAGCTAAAGGAGTGGTTGCTGCATTATCTAAATAAATATTTTTCATTTAATGGATTTTGTGTAAAGTTAGTTCAAGTATTATTAAAAAGTATGTTTAAATAAGGCTTTTAATTTCATTAATAAATCGTTCTCCAAGTGCATTTGCATTTGCTGAAGATGAACTTTCTGCATAAATCCTAATGATGGGTTCAGTATTAGATTTTCTTAAATGAACCCATTCATTCTCCAATTCAATTTTAACACCATCTATAGTATTTACAGGATACTTAGCATATTTATTCTTCATTTCAACTAAGATCTTATCCACATCTATTTCTGGGGTAAGTTGAATTTTGTTTTTTGAGATAACATATTTTGGATAGCTGTCTCTTAATTCACTGGCTTTGATATTTTTTTTAGCCAATAATGTTAGGAATAGACCGATTCCAACTAGTGCATCTCTTCCGTAGTGTGAAGTAGGGTAGATAATCCCTCCATTTCCTTCACCACCAATTATTGCATTTGTTGCTTTCATTTTTTCAACAACATTTACTTCTCCTACAGCTGAAGCTTGGTAGTTTGATTGGTGGGATTCAGTTACATCTCTTAATGCTCTAGTGGAAGATAAATTAGATACAGTGTTTCCGGGAGTGTTGCTAAGTATGTGATCAGCAACAGCTACGAGTGTGTATTCTTCGCCAAACATTGATCCATCTTCACATACCATTGCTAGACGATCTACATCAGGATCGACAACAATTCCTACTGCAGCTTTATTTTCTATGACAACTTTGCTTATTTCAGAAAGGTTTTCGGGTAATGGTTCTGGGTTATGAGGAAATTCACCGTTAGGTTCACAATATAAATTTATTACTTCTTTTACTCCTAATGCTTGTAACAATTGAGGAAGAATAATTCCTCCAGTACTGTTTACACAGTCAATAACAACTTTTAAATTAGCATTTTCAATCAGTGTTTTGTCTACTAAGTCTAGATTTAATACTTCGGCTATGTGTTTTTCAAAATAAGTGTCATCAGTCGTAATTGTTCCTAGATCGTCAACTTCACTAAAAGTGTAATTGTCTTTTTCAATAATATTTAAAAGTGTTTCACCGTCTTTAGCAGAGATGAACTCACCTTTTTCATTAAGAAGCTTTAATGCGTTCCACTGTTTAGGGTTGTGACTAGCTGTTAATATTATTCCACCTTGAGCATTTTCAGTGGCGGTTGCTATTTCAACAGTTGGTGTTGTAGAGAGGCCAAGGTCAATGACGTTTATTCCAAGTCCTGTTAATGTAGAAACGCATAAATTTCTTACCATTTCTCCTGATATCCTAGCATCTCTTCCGATAACAATTGTAGATTTTTGATTTGGAAATCTGCTTTTAACCCACATTCCAAATGCTGCAGAAAACTTTACTATATCTATTGGGGTAAGCGCATTTCCTGGGCTCCCTCCAATGGTTCCTCTAATTCCAGAAATTGATTTTATTAGTGTCATTTTAAGTGTTGTTCAAATTTTTTTCGAATATAATCATAATGAATTCACCAACTTAAATAAAAAATATTTTTTTAATGTGCAGATATACAACAACTTAAATGACAGTGTTAATTTAATTGTGGAAAAGGTGATTTTGATTTGTGTCGGGGGTGTTTGTATATGAATAATTTTGTTAAGCATAGATATATAGTAAACTATGTTTGAAGAAGAAAGTAATGATAGTTTTTCCTTAGATAAAGTTGTTCAATTTGAACGAATGATTGAAAATGAGTCATTCTCATTTTTTGATGTTGAAGACTATGAAGTTATTATCAATTATTATTTAGACCTAGAATTTAAAGAGAAGGCACGGTTAGCAGTTGTAAAAGGTCTTGTTCAGCATCCGAAAAATTTATCTTTATCATTAATTCTTGCAGAGTTTTATTCAATGGAGAAATTATATTTAAAAGGTATTGATCTTTTGAATGGTATTCTTATAATTAATCCTTCAAATAGAGAATTATTAATGGCACTTGGAAGACTAAACTCTAGACAAGGGTATTTTAAAATTGCGGCAGATCATTTTTCTAAAGTATTCCACTCTTCTTGGGATTATTTAGAAGAAGAAACCGAAGGAATGCTCATGGAGTTAGCTTATGAATATCAAAACATGGGTAATTGTGAAATGGCTATCGATGTAATGCAAGATCTCTTACGGATTAATCCTAACAATGAATCTACTTTGTTGGAGTTAGGTGTGGCCTACAATGAAGTAGATAGAGATTCAGAAGCATTGTTGTTTTTTAATGAGCTTGTTAATGAAAATCCTTACTCATACCTAGCTTGGTTTAATCTTGGAACAATTTATAACAGATTGTCTTACCCTGAGGAATCGATTTTTGCTTTTGATTTGTCAATTGCCATTAATGAAAATTTTAGTGCCTCATATTATGGTAAAGCAAATGTTCATATTCTGAGAAAAGAATATAGAAAAGCAATTGATTTATTTAATGAAACTTTTAAAATAGAACAACCACATTCGTATGCTTATTGTACTATTGGAGAGTGCTATGAGAAGATTGGTGAGTATGATAAAGCATTAACTTTTTATGAGAAAAGCATAGAACTGGATTCTTACCAGACTGATGCATGGGTAGGGATTGGAGTTGTTAAAGATTTGAAGAATCAATCAATTGATGCAATAAAATTTATTGAAAAGGCACTAAAATTTGAGCCAGAAAATGCTGAATATTGGTACATATATGCAGAAATATTACAAAAATTATTAAGAACTAATGATGCTGAAAATGCTTTTAAAAAAGTTGTTGAGTTAGAACCCAACAATATTGATGCATGGATAGATTATTCTAATTTTTTATTTGAAAACAATGCTCCTAAAAAGGCGTTAAGCACTGTAAGGACAGCTATAAAAAATAATGGAGAGGAAGAAGATTTGAGTTTTAGGTTGATAGCCTTATTATTGGCAGATAATAAATTAAATGAAGCGTCTATTAAATTGCACCATATTTTGAAAAAAGACAAAAAAACTATTACTAAACTCTTTGAAATATATCCACAAGCTAAAGATATTCAAGAAATTGTTGATATTATTGCACAATATAAAGATTAGTAACAATGAATTTCAATCTCACATACCTTCCTAAAAGAAGTGAAAAGCCCCGTAATAACGGCCTTACCATGATGATGGATAAAGGCTTAAGTATTCGTCAAGTAGAAGATTTTATAGAAACTTCTTCTCAATATACCGATATTGTTAAATTTGGATTTGGTACAAGTGCTGTTACAACTAATTTAAAAGAAAAAATTAAGTTGTATAAAAGTGCAGGAATTCGCCCTTATTTTGGTGGGACACTATTTGAGGTTTTTGCAGTTAGGAAAAAATTTAATCAATACAGGAAACTAATTGATGAATATGATCTTGATTTAGCTGAGGTTTCTGACGGTTCTATAGCAATTCCACATGATTTGAAATGTGATTTTATTAGAAATCTTTCTTCTCAATGTACTGTTATGAGCGAAGTGGGTTCTAAGGAGGAAGGTATTCTAATTAGCCCTGCTAAATGGGTTCGTATGATGACTACAGAACTAGAAGCTGGATCTTGGAAAGTTATTGCAGAAGGAAGAGAAAGTGGTTCGGTTGGAATTTTCAGACCCAATGGAACACCTCATACCATTCTTATTAATAAAATAATAGCTAAGGTTAAGCCAGAACAAATTTTATGGGAAGCACCTGCTAAAAAGCAACAAGTTTGGTTTATTAATCTTTTTGGGTCAAATGTTAATTTAGGTAATATTTCACATAATGAAGTTATTCCTTTAGAGACATTAAGGCTTGGACTTAGGGGTGATACTTTCTTTAATTCTTTACCAGATAAAATTGTTGAAGAGACTAAACCTATTGCTGAAAAAGCAAAGAAATAATTTAAACACTTTCAAATTTTCGATATGAATCATATAGATGCTGTGAAATTAAAAGGCATGTTAGATGCCGGAGAAGCTGTTCAGATAATTGACATTAGAGAAGTCTATGAATTGGAAACTGAAGGCAAAATAGGGGGGGTACATATTCCAATGGGTGAGTTGATGGATAGATTGAGTGAAATCAAAACTGATTGTCCAGTTGTGTTTCATTGCAGGTCGGGTAAAAGATCTGAAAACATTTTGAATTTCCTTAAAATTAATAACCTGCTTGCCGATAATTATTACAATTTAATTGGTGGAATTGGTGCTTGGAAAGAATTGTAATTATTTATGTCTCAGTTGTTTAGTAAATACGGGCTTTTATTTTTGAAAGGAATGGGAATGGGTGCTGCAAATGTAATTCCAGGTGTTTCAGGTGGAACAATTGCTTTAGTTACAGGAATTTATGAAGAGCTAATCCATTCTTTAAAAGCATTTAATTTAACTGCTGTTCAATTACTTTTTAAGTTTAAGCTTAAAGATTTTTCAGCTCATGTAAATCTTAATTTTTTAATTGCTGTATTCTTAGGAATTGCTGTGAGTATTGTAAGTTTAGCAAAACTATTAGAATTCTTTTTTGAATCTAACGAGTTGTTGGTCTGGTCTTTTTTCTTTGGATTAATCTTAGCATCTATATACTATGTAGGAAGGTTGGTAAAAGTTTGGAATATTTACAACGCAATTAGTTTGTTATTTGGAGTTACAGTTGCCGTTGGTATTGCTTTTTTAGAACCTGCCTCTGAAAACACTGCTACATGGTATCTTTTAATTTGTGGAGTAGTTGCAGTTTCAAGTATGATTTTACCAGGTTTATCCGGTTCTTATGTACTTATTTTGTTAGGTAACTATCAGTTAATTATGCTTACATCAGTTTCTGATCCTTTTAACCATCTAGCTGTTTTGTTTCCTGTTGTTATTGGGGCTATTATTGGATTTTTAGGTTTGTCACATGGTATTGCCTTTGTTTTAAAAAGATTCTATGATGCTACTATTTCTCTTCTAACAGGCTTTGTAATAGGTTCATTAATTGTGATTTGGCCGTGGAAACAACCAGCAGAAATTATCTTGGGTAGAAATGGAGAAGAAAAAGTAGTTTCTTACAATTGGTTAATTCCAGACTTTATAGATTTGGAAAATTGTTATGCTTTTTTAATGATTTTATTGGGAATATTTATTGTTTGGGGTATTGAAAAGTTAGGTTCTTCATTTTCTACTAATCTAACTAATAGTTGAAAAATTTTGGTCTAATAGGTTATCCGTTAACGCATTCTTTTTCCAAAAAGTTTTTTTCAGAAAAATTTAATAGTGAAGGTGTTGATGCAAAATATACTAACTATGAAATCAGCTCAATAGATGAATTTCCTCAACTTTTTAAAAAGCATTCAATTGATGGATTAAATGTTACCATTCCATATAAAGAAGCGGTTATTCCATTTTTAGATGATTTAGATGATGTTAGTTCTTCCGTTGGAGCTGTAAACACTGTAGTTCCTCTATTTAAAGAGGGTTTCCATATTCTTAAAGGATTTAATACAGATGTATATGGGTTTCATCAATCCATAAGAACATTACTAAAATCTCATCACCAAAAAGCATTGGTGTTGGGTACTGGTGGGGCTTCTAAAGCTATTGAATATGTGCTTAAAAAATACGGGATTACTGTTAATTTTGTTTCAAGAACTAAGAATTCCGCTACTAATTTTTCTTGGGATGAGCTTAATAATAACATGGTGAAGCATCATGGCATTATTGTGAATACAACACCATTAGGAATGTTCCCTTACGAAAATGTAGCAATTCCTTTTCCTTATGATTATTTGACTAGTAATCACCTAGTTGTTGACTTGATTTATAATCCAAAAGAAACCTTATTTTTGAAAAGAAGTAAATTAAATGGTGCTCAAATTTTAAACGGAGAAAAAATGTTGATTAATCAAGCATTAAAATCGTGGGAGATTTGGAGTCTAAATGATAAATAAATTTCATGGAATTTAATCTTGATTCTTCTTTCAAACCCACTGGTGATCAGCCAGAAGCGATAAAATCTCTTTTAGAAGGTCTTAATAGTGGTGCAGAAAGTCAAACACTTCTTGGTGTTACAGGTTCTGGGAAAACTTTCACTGTAGCTAATGTTATAAATGAAATTAATCGTCCAACTTTAGTTCTTTCTCATAACAAAACACTTGCGGCTCAATTATATCAAGAATTTAAATCATTCTTTCCTGATAACGCTGTAGAATATTTTGTTTCATATTATGATTACTATCAACCCGAAGCATATTTACCAACTTCAGACACTTACATTGAAAAAGATTTAGCTATAAATGAAGAAATAGAAAAATTACGCTTAAGTACAACATCCTCTTTACTGTCAGGTAGAAGAGATGTAATTGTTGTTTCTTCTGTTTCTTGTATTTACGGTATAGGAAACCCTGCCGATTTTAACGAAGGAATTACTTTGGTAACTAAAGGGCAGGTAATTGCAAGAAATCAATTATTACATCAATTAGTAGATAATTTATATTCAAGATCTGAATTGGAGATTTCTAGAGGGAATTTTAGAGTCAAAGGCGACACTGTAGATGTTTTTCTAGCCTATGAAGATTTTATTGTTAGAATTAACTTTTGGGGTGATGAAATAGAGTCTATTCAAAAGATTGACCCTGTAAATTTAAACTCAATTGAAGAATACGATCAATTTCAAATTTTTCCTGCAAATATTTTTGTTACAAGTAAGGATTCTGTGCAAAGATCTATAATTGAAATACAAGAAGATTTATTAAAGCAGATAGATTACTTTAATGAAACAGGTAGGCCTTTTGAAGCTAAACGTATAAAAAGTAGAGTGGAGTTCGATTTAGAGATGATGCGTGAACTTGGTTACTGTTCAGGAATAGAAAACTATTCAAGGTATTTTGATAGACGAAAAGTAGGAGATAGGCCTTTTTGTTTGTTAGATTATTTTCCAGATGATTATTTAATGGTTATTGATGAATCTCATGCAACATTGCCTCAAATAAAAGCCATGTATGGTGGTGATCACTCTAGAAAAGTAAATCTAGTAGACTTTGGTTTTAGGTTGCCTGCTGCTTTAGATAATCGACCATTAAAGTTTACTGAATTTGAAACTATGGTAAAGCAGTCTATTTTTGTTAGTGCTACTCCATCTGATTATGAACTTGAAAAATCTGAAGGTATTATTGTAGAACAAATTATTCGTCCTACAGGTCTTTTAGACCCTCAAATTATTATAAAGCCAAGGTTAAATCAGATAGACGATTTAATTAATGAAATTGAGATTGTCATTAAAAGAGAAGAGAGAGTTTTAGTCACTACACTTACAAAGAGAATGGCAGAAGAATTGGATAAATATTTATCAAATCTAGGTAAAAGAACAAGGTACATTCATTCAGATGTTGATACGTTAAAAAGAGTTGAAATTCTTGCAGATCTACGAAATGGAGTTTTTGATGTTTTAATAGGGGTTAACTTATTAAGAGAAGGGCTTGATTTACCTGAAGTATCACTTGTTGCAATTTTAGATGCTGATAAAGAAGGTTTTTTGAGATCTGAAAGAGCGCTAGTACAAACTGTCGGAAGAGCAGCTAGAAACATTAATGGAAGAGTTATTATGTATGCAGATAAAATGACTAAGTCCATGAATAAAACAATTAACGAAACCGATAGAAGAAGAAATATTCAAGAGAAATATAATGTTGAAAACGGTATTACTCCAACTCAAATATTTAAAACAAAAGAAAATGTATTGGTTTCAGATAAAAAACATGATAAAGATAATGTTGTTTATCAGGTTGATAATGACTTGTCTATTTCAGAAGATCCTGTTATTAAACAAATGAATAGAGATGAACTTGAATCGTCAATAAGACGAGTTAAGGATCAGATGAAAAGAGAGGCTAAAAAAGAAAACTTTATCGAAGCTGCTCATTTAAGAGATGAATTATTTTCCTTGAAGAAAATACTTTTGGATAAGTTCAGTTAAATTTGGAACGAATTGTGATTAAAAATAACTATGAAAAAAATACCATTTATATTATTGTTTGTGATTAGTGGGTGTAGTTTAACTAAAAATAGCCCTGAAAAAGTTATTCCAAGTTTAATTATTCAAGACAACTATTTACCTGCAAAAGACAACGCTGATTTTACAATTATTTCTGCAGATTTGAAAAAAGATAACCTTACTTTAATTGTTCAGTATGGGGGAGGTTGTAAAGACCACGAATTCAAATTACTTACTTCTGGGTTGTTTCAAAAAAAGAATCCGCCTAGATTAAAACTTTTTTTGGAGCATAATTTCAATGATGATTTTTGCAAAAAACTAGTAATGGATACTTTAATTTTTAATGTTGAGAATGGAAAGTATCCTGGTAAAGAAAGTAAATATAAAGTAGAATTTGAATTAGAAAAATTCAACGAAATAATTCAATATAAATATTAAATATTGCTATAACCAATTGCTAGAACAATTGCACCTTTTGTAATTACTTTAATTTCTTTTCCTGTTTCTGGATCTATTTCTATCTCTCTGTCTATTGCAGGGATTATATAGCTTATGTAAAGTTTTTTAAGACGCATTCTTGTGATAATTTCTTCATCTACACCTTTTTCTCTTTTAACTTCTTTAAGCCTTTCAATCATTGGAGCTGTTTCAACTGTGAATTCATTACCTCCAACACCTTCTTTTTCATAAAGTAAAACTCTTGAATTGTATTTACTTGGTTTGTCGTAGATTTCAACCTTTATCTGATCATATTTAATTCCATTTGAATTAAATGAGAGTCTGTATTCAGAATCTTGAACAGTTCCTATCTCAACTTCTTTTCTGTAATCATACTCTTTATAGGAAAAATGTGTTGTTTTAGAACCATCATATCTGTATGGTTTAAGGGCATTTCTACACACTTTTCTGTATTCAGACAATTCTGAAAGAAATTCTAAATAAGGATCAATATCATTTCTGTTTTGTGCAGAAAAACTTGAACTAATTAGTATTATCAGAACAGGTAAAGCAAATATTTTTCTCATTGTTGTGTTCATTTGTTATTGTACTAGAGATTGACGTATATCAATAATCTTACCAGAAATTAAATCAATCTCTTCTTCAGTTAATTCAATGTCTAAATTGTCTTTAAACTCAGCTGATGATTGAATAGAGCCTAAATTGTTATACATTTCTAAAAGTTCAGAAATAGAATTATTTAATTCAAGAATATCATCAGATTTTTCACTTGTATGTTCTAAACCACCTAAAAGAATTTCTAGTATACCCATTTGCTCAGATAAAAGAATGCCAATGTTTTTATCAGTTTCTTTATCAAGTGTTTGCACACCTAAATACATGCCTTCAACCCAAGCTCCAATAAAATAGACTACTGATAAGTCGTTCATTCCATTGTCATCAATGTATGCATCTGTATTTTCTTGAACATATATTAAGATGTCTACTATAGAATCTTTGTTTCCAATATTTTTTTCAAAGCGTGTTATTATATCTTCAGAATTAAAAACAGTTTCTAAACCTATTTTAGATCCTAAATTCTTAATACATCTTAAATATTCGCTTGCCTCATCATATTGGTTATTAAGTACAGAATAAGCCAAGTCACAAGAATAAACACCAAAACATATTGATTGGCTGAATTTATCTGTGTAGTTATCTACATCACTTGCTGGATTCGCAACGTTGGGTATGTATTCCATACCAGCTTTTTCTAAAATTAAACCAATCTGAATGGGTGACGGTGGGATAAACTGGAAGTCGTTATCCTGTTCTTCACCTTGAGGGCTAGCATCATTTTCAGAAACTACATCATTTTCAGTTGAAACATCTTTAACTTCTGCTTCACTAGAATTACTTTGACAAGCAATAATTGAAGAAGATAGAATAAGAATAAATGCGTATTTGAAACTTTTAATAATCATATTTATTAGTAAAATAATTTTAAGCTAATATAAAAAAATACTTCAACGAAATAACGTAAAAACCATTAAGATGCATTAAATTAATTAATCATCAAATACCTGAATATCTTTTGTTACCGTTATTAAATCAGTGAATTTTCCATTAAATCTAGTAGCTTTAACTAGGTGATTGTCTATCCAATGATAATTTCCACCTCTAGGTTTATTCATTAGCAGTCCGTGATATTTGAAACCGTGCTTTTTCAACCATGTTTCAGTAAAATTTCTGTGTTCTTCTGTTCTAGAAGTGAAAAATGTTATTATATGGCCTTCATCAAACCATTTGTTAAGTATTTCTAAAGCGTCTGGAAAGGGTTTGCATGTTAACATTCTTTCAGGCTCTTCGTTAGGAACATCTTCAGTTATGGTGCCATCAATATCAATTAAATAATTTATGACATCTTCTTTTAGAATGGGACTTATGGCTTTGCCATCTTCTCCAAGTTTAGTCTTTAATTCTTTGTTTTCACCCATAACAATTGAAGTTTTAGTAATATATTAATCTTCTAACTTTAGATATGTATTTTGCAACTCTTATTACTTGTTTAGTATAACCGTATTCATTGTCATACCAAGAATATAATACACAATTTAAACCATCTTCAGAAACTATAGTAGCATTACTGTCAAACACAGAAGCACATACATTACCAATAATATCATTTGAAACAAGTTCGTTGCTTATTTCATATTTGATTTGATTAACTAGTTCACCTTCTAATGCAGCACTTTTCATTAAATTATTTAATTCATCTAAAGATGTTTGCTTATTTAATGTGAGCTTAATTATGGCTAACGAACCATTTGGAGTAGGTACTCTTACAGCATTAGCTGTTAATTTGCCAGCTAGAGAAGGAATTACCTTAGTAACTGCTTTTCCAGCACCAGTAGATGTAATTACCATATTAATAGCCGCAGACCTTCCTCTTCTTGGCTTTTTATGCATGTTATCCAATAAGTTTTGATCATTGGTATATGCATGAACAGTTTCAATGTGTCCGTTTTTAACACCTAAATTATCTTCAACAATTTTTAAAACTGGTGATATTGCATTAGTTGTACATGATGCAGCTGAAAATATACTTTCATTTTCAAGATCTAATTCCTTGTGGTTAATTCCATAAACAATGTTAGGAACACCACTTCCAGGAGCAGTTAATAGTACTTTGGAAGAACCTTTAGATTTTAAATGTCTACCTAATGCTTCTCGATCTTTAAATACACCTGTATTGTCAACAATTAAGGCGTTATTAATACCATAAGATGTATAATCAATGTCTTCTGGGTTTTTAGCTTCAATAAGTTTGACCTGTTGACCATTTATAATTAATGCTTGATTTTCATAATCTTCAATAACAGAACCTTTAAATGAACCATGAACTGAGTCATTTCTAAGAAGTGATGCTCGTTTTTTTATTTGAGAATCGTCTACAGTTCTAATTACAATTGCTCTAAGCCTTAATTGTTGTCCTTTTCCAGCTTGCTTAATTAGCTCTCTTGCTGCTAACCTTCCAATTCTTCCAAATCCGTATAAAACAACATCTTGAGGGCTAAAGTTGTGCTTTTCAGAACCTAAAAAGTTATTTAAAATATCATTTAAAAAATCAGAAATAGAGTTGTAATTTTCTTTTACAGCAAGGTATTCTCCAGTAATTTTACCTACATCTAATTTAGATGGAGCTAAATCAAGAGTACTCAATGTTTTAGCAACCTCTGCTACATTATAAATGTCTATGGTTTTATTTAAAACTTTTTCTGCATAATCAAATAAATTAATTAATTCTGATGAGCTAATGTCAACAAGGTGATTTCTGTAAAAAACCAATTCTACTCCTTTTTCATACATTAATCTACCAACAGCAGTAATTAATTCTACAGCAGATTTTTCTTGTTTAACATATTCATTCAAACCAGCTTCGTAGCCTGTTTTTGCTTCAGTTGTTGTCATTTTAATTGTTTTATCCTAAGTAGGCTTTTAGTAATTTACTTCTCGATGTGTGTCTTAATCTTCTAATTGCTTTTTCTTTAATCTGACGGACTCTTTCTCTTGTTAAGTCAAATTTCGCTCCTATTTCTTCTAATGTAAGACCGTGCTGTAATCCGATTCCAAAGAATAATTGAATAACGTCTCTTTCTCTTTCAGTAAGAGTGGATAGAGATCTGCCTATTTCTCTTTGAAGAGATTCCATCATTAATTCTCGATCTGCTTTTGGACTATCGTTATTCACCATTACATCTAATAGAGAATTATCTTCACCATCAACAAATGGAGCATCTACTGAAATATGTCTTCCACTCACTTTAAGTGAATCATTTACTTTTTCTTCTGGAAGGTCTAAAGCCTTTGCTAATTCATCTGAACTTGGCGGTCTTTCAAATTCTTGTTCTAGTTTAGAAAATGCTTTGTTTATTTTATTAATTGATCCTACTTGATTTAATGGAAGCCTTACAATTCTTGATTGTTCGGCTAATGCTTGTAAAATGGATTGTCTAATCCACCAAACAGCATAAGAAATAAACTTAAACCCTCTTGTTTCATCGAATCGTTGAGCTGCTTTAATAAGGCCTAAGTTTCCTTCATTAATTAAATCTGGAAGTGTTAAGCCTTGGTTTTGATATTGTTTGGCTACGGAGACAACAAACCTTAGGTTAGCTTTTGTTAATTTTTCAAGAGCAACTTGATCTCCTTGTTTAATTCGTTGAGCTAATTCTACCTCTTGTTCAGCAGTAATTAGGTCCTCTTTACCTATTTCTTGTAAATATTTATCTAATGATTGACTTTCTCTGTTGGTGATGGATTTAGTAATCTTTAATTGTCTCATGTTTTATCTACTCTTTTTATCTGATATACTTACTATCTGTAGTGTGCGGCAAATGTAATCTAAACAGTAAGTTAAGTCAAGTTAATGGTTAATTATTTACACACTTTTTTACAGGAAATAAGTGATTAAAATAATGCTTCTTTTTTTGGGGGGAAACAAAATATAATTACCTGTAAATCAGAATTATAAACATTGTTTTTGTTGATTAGTTGTCTGGATATTTGTTAATTTCTGTGAAATAATTGAATCAAATGTTAATAAGTGAATTATAGAATTGAGAAGACGTTAAGCTGAGATCCTGCAAAAATCCCAAAACCTTGGGAAACATTGCTGTAAACTTGGACTGGCTGAGCAAATGGATTCCCACTTGCATTTTGATATAAATTATAGCTTTTGTTGTATAGGTATGCAGCCTCTGTAATGTTATATATTCTTACTTCAAAATATTCTAAGTCATCTAATTTGTATTCATATTCTCCGCTGTTTATAGCAATATCAATGGTTTTGTTTTGTCCGTCAAAAGAAAAATCAGTAAAAATCCCATTATTTTCCCAGCGATTTGAACCGTA
>Ga0315331_10000515_pt1 | contig 26956 bp, 25 predicted proteins | sample M160m34915metaG_FD_203456 | JGI IMG/M metagenome (GOLD analysis project Ga0315331, IMG submission 203456) | Ammonia-oxidizing marine archaeal communities from Monterey Bay, California, United States - M1 60m 34915 | ecosystem: Environmental > Aquatic > Marine > Intertidal zone | place: USA...
GCGGCGGGGGGCGCTCAGGTATCTTCTGGCTTCGCACCGGCGGGGTTTTGGTCTCCGCTCCAAGCAGGAGACCCCCATGACGGGTCGCGTCGCGAACCTGAGCCTCAGCCCCCAGCACACCTTTGCGAAGCAGACGGCGCCCCGCCTGCGACTGATCGCTGGGATCGGGGTCGAGGGCGACGTGCACGCCGGCCAGACCGTCAAGCATCGCTCCCGGGTCAAGGCCGATCCGAACCAGGCCAACCTGCGACAGGTGCATCTGCTGGCGCTGGAGTTGCTGACCGAGCTCAAGGGCGAGGGGTTCGAAGTCTTTCCGGGACGCTTAGGCGAAAATATCCTGACGCAGGGTTTCGAACTGCTCGCGCTTCCCAAAGGCAGTCGCCTCGCGATCGGCGCAAGCGCCGTGCTCGAATTGACGGGGCTTCGCAATCCTTGCGTCCAGCTGAATCATGTCGGGGAGGGCTTGATGCAGCGCCTCGTCGAGCGCTCCGCACAGGGGGCCCTGATTCGTAAGGCCGGTGCGATGGCGGTCGTTTTGGACGGCGGCGAGATCTCCGTCGGCGACGAAATCCGCATCGTGCTCCCCCCCGAACCCCGACGCCCCATGGAGAGGGTTTAGCCGCGCTCGGCCAGGATCTCCTTGGCCACCTCGAGCCCCGCCCAGGCGCAGCCGTCCACCGTGCCGACGTCGCCCTCGTTGGTCGACGACGGAATGAACAGGTTGCGGCAGCCGGGCATGCGCAGGCCGTGGCGCTTCACCGGAGCCCAATACCAACCCGCCGCCACGGCCGGAGTGGTGTCGATATAACGGTCCGCCTGCCACTCGAGGCACTCTTCGAGGTCGGGGTACACGTCATGAAGGTAGGCCTTGGCATGCTGCAGCTTCGCATCGAGGGTCGGCCAATGAGGCTGCTCGCCGCGCTGGACCCAGTTGAGAATGAAGCAGGAGAGCAGGTGTCGGCCGTCCGGCGCGATGCGTCGACTGCCGAGGCTGGGGAAGTGGAATCCCCCACTGAACTCCCGCTCCGGGCCCACCAGGAGTCGGTTCCAGCCATCGTAATCCTCAACGTTCCCCGTTTCGCCGAAATGCGGCATTTGGGAGAGCCCCGCAACCCAGCCGATCCCGGTCGTCGCGCAATCTTCGAGGCCCCGGGACATCGCGCGCAGCTCGTCGCTCACCCGCTCGGCCGGCAGCAGCGGAAGCACGCTCCAGAGGGGGTAGGCCACGACGACGTGGCGCGCACGTACCCGCAGCGCCAGATGCGCCGGGCTCGTCGCCACGACGCCCACGGCACGATCCCCGTCGAACTCCACCGCTACGGGGCGATGGTCCAAGATCACGCGTCCGCCGTTGCGCTCGAGCCCCTCGACGAAGGGTTCGAAGAGCCCCTGCACCCCACCGATCTCGGGATGGTCGGCGAAGCCCGTGAACATGAGCCCCTCTTCCGCGGACCGCACCTGCAGCTCCATGAGCTTCATCAGCCGACCCGCCGAGGCGCGCTCGGGAAACTGACTGAACATGGACTTCACCATGTTCAGGAAGGCCGCGTGCACTGCGCGGTTGGGCACGTTCCCCATCAGCCAATCCGATAACGGCACCTCGACCGCCGCGTCGCGTTCCTCGGGCGTCGTGTTGGAGATACGATCCAGCGCCACGCTGAAGTCGGCAAGCCCCTCCTCCGGGCACGCAAAGGCTCGGCGCGCCAGATTGGCAAAGCCTTCGGGGGTCCATTCAGCCGCATCCATGATGGCCCCCCGCTCGTTCGAACCGGGCGCCGGAACCAGGTGAATCCGCAAACCCGCTCCAACGGGCTTCACATCGACCTCGACCCCGGCTTCTCGCGCGGCCTCCTCGCCATGGTTCCAATTGAACATGAAGTCCGTGACATCGTGGCCAGCGCGATGGCCACCGTCGAGCCAATAGCCCCGATGTTCGATCGACCCCCCCCGCCCGCCCAGGACCGGAGGCTCGTCCACCAACACCACCGAGAGTCCCTTGTTTGCGAGAACCGAAGCGGCCACCACTCCGGCGAGTTCGCCGCCGACGATGGCGACGTCACATTCAATGGGTTTCCCGTAGTCGAGGGTCGCGTCACGCATCACGCCATTGGAGCAGATCTTCCGCCGATCGGCAAAATCAGCTGCCCTTTCAACGCGCCCGAGAGCAAGCATACCGGCGCCCAGGCTCCGAGGAAGCGACATCGCCTCTGCGCGCGTCGTATCGGAGCGTCCTCGACTTCGGGTGCGGCCAGGATCCGGCAAACGCCCGCACGAGATCGCTCGGCGCCACGGGTCTTCATCCCTCGACGAATCAATGGCCTATCATCTTCGCAGTCTAGAACCCGCCTCTCGGAACTCTTGAGAAGCAGAGGGCTTGCCCGTGGCACGAATCGGCTCCATCCAGCTCGTACCCGGGATCAGCACGTCCAACGCCTGGGCGTTCCTGATCACGATGTTCTTCGTCGGAATCCTCGCCCCATTCATCAACTTCGCCCAGCCCTATATCCTCAGTGAGCACCTCTCGATTCCAAAACTCGAGCAGGGCACCGTCAGCGGCGATCTGGCATTCTGGTCCGAAGTCGTGATGATCGCCCTGTCGGGCATCATGGGCGCATGGTCCGATCGAATCGGTCGGCGTTTCGTATTCACTTTCGGCCTCGCCGTCGTCTGCACGAGCTACCTGCTTTACCCACTCGCGACGAATTACCACGAATTGCTACTTTTTCGTCTAGTCTACGCAGCTGGCATGGCCGCGATCGGCGCCATGTCGATCGCGCTCATGTCCGAGTATCCTGCCGACCAGAGCCGCGGCAAACTCGCCGCTTTGGTCGGCGTCCTGAGCACCTTAGGCGTAATGGTCGTGGTCGCGATCCTGGCTCCCTTACCCACGCACTTCGTCGCAGGCGGCGCCTCCGCGATCGAAGCCGGTCGCTATGCCTACTGGATCGCTGGAGGGATTGCCCTCGCCGCGACTCTCCCCGCCTGGTTGGGACTTTCTAGATTGAGTTCCGTGAAAAACGCTGGACTGTCTATCGCGCAGCGGATTCGAATCGGCTTCACCGCAGCTCTACACAACCCGCGGATCGCGCTCTCCTACAGCGGCGCCTTTGTCGGCCGAACGGATCTCGTCGTCGTCGTGATCTTCTTGTCACTTTGGATCACCCACGCATGCCAAGAGCAGGGCATGAGCACGGAAGAAGCCTTGGTCGAGGCCGGCATCATGCTCGGCGTCATCCAGGTCGCCGGGCTCCTCTTCATGCCCATCATGGGAGTTCTGGTCGATCGGATGAACCGCGTTCTCGCCCTGGCATTGGCGACCGGACTCGCACTGGTCGGCTACACCTGGCTCGGCTTATTAGAGCAACCCATGGGGCCACAAGCCTATCCGGCCGCGATCGTGCTCGGGATGGGTCAAGCCAGCGCGATTCTCGCAGCCATGGCGCTCGTGGGCCAGGAAGTGTCCGAAAACGATACCGGAGCCGTAAGCGGTCTCTTCTCGCTCTTTGGAGCCGTCGGAATCCTCCTGGCCACGAAGGCCGGCGGCCTGCTCTTCGATGCCTGGATGCCCGGGGCCCCCTTCGTCATCACCGGCCTTGCCAACGGCCTGATCGCATTCACAGCGCTCGTGGTCGTTGCCATGGGTGCGCACATACAGCCCGACTAGACACTCGCCCGCGATCCGCACTCCCGGCGCCCCCTCCTATTCGCACGCTCCGCCGAAATCCGACGGCGATCCCCCGTCACGACAAGTTTTCGCGTCCGACCGAGCGCACCGGCTCCGTCTCTCCCAACTGGGCCGTCACAAGCTCACTCAAGGCTTCGACGCCGGATTGCCCGAGCAGCCATCCAAAGAAGTCGGAAAACTTTCCCGTACGATGCGGCGGTCGCGCTCAAAAGAGTGTCAATCTCCTGGTCACATGCACAAATGTCGAGCGGGAGTGCGTCCTCCGGCACACCTTCGATTTCACGCAGAGTGCCACCACGGTCCGTCGTGTCAGCAAACGAAAACACCCCGTGACCACGTCAGTCGCGACTCCTACGCGACATGGGCACTCCCCTTCCCCACGACCTCCAGCCCTTTGACACCTTAGGCACAGTGCTTGCAGATGCCTTGCTCCAAGCGTGAGCAATTCATTCGTCACGTCGTCAACGCAATGAGGAAATCAGAACTATGAGATGCAATATCGCCCCCTATCTGATGCTCGTGGCGCTCGTCATCAGTCCAGTCGCTGCCCATGCGGGTGCCAAAATCGCAATCGACGAGACGAAGTGGGTCAGCGTTGGAGCGGGCATTCGTACGTCGTTTCGGTCGACAGAAGACGGGGCGCCCAGCGGAAATAACTGGTCGAACGATTTCGACCTCAACAACGCACGCCTCTATATCAATGGCCAAATTCATGAATACCTGAAATTCGAGTTCAACACCGAGTGCGTGTTCTGTGGCAATGGGAATGGGAATGAGTCGTACGCCCTCCTCGACGCCATCGTAAAAGTCGAATTGAACCAGTACTTCAACGTGTGGGCCGGGCGTTTGATCGTGCCCGGCGAGCGGCAAGAAATGAATGGCCCGTTCTATTCGAGCACATTCGATGCCTATCAAACCCCCTTCGTATCCTCTGACTACAGCCTCAATTACGGCGCGGGAGGCGCAGGCGTCTACGCACGTGACCAGGGCCTGAACATCTGGGGCGCCCTCGGAGACAATCGCGAGTTTCAGTACGTCGTAGGCGTATTCCAGGGCCTCCAGTCGACGAACGCGGCAGGTCCGAACCCCGACGACAACCCGCTCGTCGCGGGTCGCTTCGCGTACAACTTTCTCAACGTCGAAGCGAATCCTGGGTACTACACCAGCGGCACCTATTACGGCACCGCCGGCGATATTTTTACGGTGGCGGGTTCGTTTCAGTGGCAGAAGGACGGGGCCGGGTCGCGAGCAAACCCGGGCGACTATCTGGCTTTGATGGTCGACGTCCTGGGTGAGAAGGTCTTCGACGACGTGGGCGTTCTGACCTTCAACGGGGAATACAAGCACTTCGAGCCGGACTACAGCTCAGCGGCCTTCGGGGATACCGACAATTTCGGAATGTTCCAGGGAGACTCGTTTAGCCTGGCGCTTCTCTATCTCGTCGACGACGAAATCGGGATCGGAAAATTCCAGCCCTACGCGAAATTCTCCGCGGTCTATCCGGACCGCAGCAGCTACCGCGACGAACTCGAAGTGGGCGTCAACTACATCATCGATGGCCACAACGCGAGCATCTCGCTCTTCTATCAGTACGGCGACATCCAGACGAAGGGCTTGAACTACGCACCCACCGGCGTGACCGGTGACCACGTCAGCTCCATCGTGTTGGGTATGCAGCTGCAGATCTAGACCATTCGTGGCCTGTGCGCAGGTCGAAAAGCTCTCGGGGCGGGTCGGGTCGGCGCGAAGGGAACGTCGTGCGGCCGCTCCAATAAATTGGAAACAAAAAGAATGCTGAAGAGAATCATTGCTCGAATGGTGATCGCGCTGCTCGCGATGCCGGGATTCGCGGCGTCCGCCCTTGCGGACGACACCATCAAGGTCGGTGTCCTCCATTCCCTCTCCGGGACGATGGCCATCAGCGAGACGACGCTCAAGGACACCGTGCTCATGCTGGTCGAGGAGCAAAATAAGAAGGGGGGGATCCTCGGCAAAAAGCTCGAGGCGGTCGTCGTCGACCCGGCTTCAAATTGGCCGCTCTTCGCCGAGAAAGCGCGACAACTGATGGAAGTCGACAAAGTCGACGTGGTCTTCGGCTGTTGGACTTCCGTTTCCCGAAAATCGGTTCTCCCCGTCTTCGAGGAACTGAACGGCCTTCTCTTTTATCCGGTCCAGTACGAGGGCGAGGAGTCCTCGAAGAACGTTTTTTATACTGGCGCTGCGCCGAACCAGCAGGCCATTCCGGCCGTCGACTACCTGATGAACGATCTCGGTGTGACGCGCTGGGTCCTGGCGGGGACCGATTATGTCTATCCGCGAACGACGAACAAGATCCTCGAGTCCTATCTGAAGTCCAAGGGTGTCAAGGACTCGGACATCATGATCAACTACACGCCTTTCGGACATTCCGACTGGCAGAGCATCGTGTCCGACATCAAGAAATTCGGCTCTGCAGACAAAAAGACGGCCGTCGTCTCCACGATCAACGGAGACGCCAATGTCCCCTTCTACAAGGAGTTGGGTAATCAGGGTGTCGCAGCCGACGAGATCCCCGTCATCGCCTTTTCCGTCGGAGAAGAAGAACTGTCTGGCATCGACACCAAGCCCCTGGTCGGTCATCTGGCGGCCTGGAACTACTTCATGAGTGTCGATGCGGACATCAATGAAGAATTCATCGGCTCCTGGCATGAGTTCATCGGAAGCGAGAAGCGGGTCAGTAACGATCCGATGGAAGCCCATTACATCGGCTTCAACATGTGGGTGAAAGCGGTCGAGAAGGCGGGCACCACAGACGCGACCGCGGTGCAAAAGGCGATCATCGGAATCGAGGCTCCCAACCTGTCCGGCGGGATTTCGACGATGCTCCCGAACCATCACATCACGAAGCCAGTGCTAATTGGTGAAATCCAGGACGACGGGCAGTTTGCGACCGTCTGGGAAACCGAGCGATTGCTCCCCGGCGATGCGTGGAGCGACTTCCTGCCGGAGAGCGCGATCGTCGAAGCAGATTGGACCGAGGCCCTCAACTGCGGTAACTACAACACGAAAACCAAGAAATGCTCGGGGCAGGATTTTTAGAAAACACGCGGGCTCATAGGCGTCGCGAATGCGCGACTGCGGCGGCAACCGGCGCCTTCCCGGTTCCCGCCGCGAGCGGTCGCTCGGGACCCCTATCAAGGCGACATGGATCGGACACACCAGTTGGCTGAATATCGCCGGGAAGTCGCTTGGGCCTGCGTTCTCCTTTTCTCTCTGCTGGTCTGGATGGCGCCAGCAGGAGCGCAAGAAACCACGGAATTCGCGACCCACGTCTCAAAACTCAAGGTGAAGAGCTTTGTCGACAAGAAGGCCGCCCTCATTGAGCTCGACGAGCTCGGTGGTCTCCGTGTCAGGCGACTCTTTGACTCGTTGCTCGGCGGGAAACTCTACGTCCGGAAATCCGATAAGCGCGTGCTCATTTTGGCAGAAGAAGATGGGGTCTCAAGCATCTCGGACGCGATCTCTGGGGAAGTCCTGGGCGAGACGAAGAAAAAGGAACTCAAGAGAGTAGTCATCAACAACGCCATCCGAAGTTTCCTTCGACGCTCGATCGCGAGAATGAGTCTGCGGGCACCAGAGCCTGCCACTCGGCAACAGGCCGTGGAATCTTTAATGACCTCGCTCTCTGCCGAGAACCTCGCTCTGCTGCGAGAGAGCCTGGTCAACGAGACCAATTTGGAGGTCCAGCAGGCGATTCGAACCGCACTCGCCGTGGGTAGCCTGAAGTCGGAGGACGCCTCCGTTCGCGCCAAGGCGGCGCGGGTACTCTCCGGCAGCGTAAATAGGGAAGTGCGGAATCGCCTCACGGCGCTTCTGATAGACGAACAAGACGAAACGGTTCGAGCCTCCATTGCGGAATCGCTCGACGCGAGCGACAGGAAAAGATCGCTCTACGCGGTCGTGGAAACCCTCTTCTTTGGTCTTAGCCTGGGCTCCGTGTTCGTTCTGGCGGCAATCGGTCTGGCGATCACGTTCGGCGTCATGGGCGTCATCAATATGGCCCACGGTGAATTGATCATGCTGGGGGCTTACACGACCTGGGTTGTTCAACAGCTGATGCCGCATCGAATTGAAGAGTCGCTCTTCATCGCCATCCCCGCAGCGTTTCTTGTTTCCGCCCTCGTGGGGGTGGCAATTGAGCGGAGCGTCGTTCGTCACCTCTACGGACGGCCGCTCGAGACGCTCCTCGCGACCTTCGGTATTTCGCTACTGCTCCAGCAGGCGGTCCGAACGATTTTCTCACCCCTCAATCGTGCTGTCTCTACACCTGAGTGGATGAGCGGTCAGTACGTCGTGAACGATGCGCTCGCCTTCACCTACAATCGAATCTACATCGTCGCATTCAGCCTTCTCGTATTCCTCTCTCTCACGGCGATCCTACGCCGAACGACGCTTGGGCTCCAGATACGTGCCGTCTCTCAGGACCGCGACATGGCGCGAGCCATGGGGGTAGCAAGCGGTCGCATCGATTCCGTGACTTTCGGCCTCGGCGCCGGAGTCGCGGGATTGGCAGGAGTCGCGTTGTCTCAGCTCACCAACGTCGGCCCCAACCTCGGGCAGAGCCACATCGTGGATTCATTCATGGTGGTCGTGTTCGGTGGAGTCGGAAACCTCTGGGGCACTCTGGTCGCCGGTATGACGTTAGGAGTCTCCAATAAACTCCTCGAACCGCTCGTCGGAGCGGTCCTCGCCAAGATCTGTGTCTTGCTCTTCATTGTTCTTTTCATCCAAAATCGGCCGCGTGGGCTCTTCCCGCCGCACGGTCGCTCTGCGGAGGCTTGAGGGACGATGTGGGCGGATCGCGGACTGACGTTGGATAGACCGGACTGGCTCGTTTTCGGCAGCCTTGCCGCGATCGCCGTGATTGCCGCGGTCTTCAATCTGGCGGTCCCTGAAGCATCGCCGCTGCACCTATCAACGTACAGCATCACCTTACTCGGCAAATATGCCTGCTACGCACTCCTGGCTCTGTCCGTGGATCTCGTGTGGGGCTACTGCGGAATCCTCACACTCGGGCATGGAGCCTTCTTCGCACTCGGTGGCTACGCAATGGGTATGTACCTGATGCGTCAAATCGGCGAACGCGGCGTCTATGGGCACGCGCTCCTTCCAGACTTCATGGTATTCCTGAACTGGCAGGAGCTGCCGTGGTACTGGTGGGGCTTCTCGAGCTTCCCATTCGCGATGTTCATGGTCTTATTGGTGCCGGGCTTGTTGGCGCTCGTATTCGGCTGGTTCGCATTCCGCTCTCGAGTCAACGGCGTCTATCTATCGATCATCACGCAAGCGCTGACCTATGCACTTCTACTCGCTTTCTTTCGTAACGAAATGGGTTTCGGTGGGAACAACGGCCTCACTGACTTCAAAGATCTACTGGGGTTTTCTCTTCAGACCGACGCCATGCGGGTCGGACTCTTGATCGTTTCATTGTCCTTTCTCGGCTTGGCCTACGGGGCTTGTCGCATCATCACGCGATCACGCCTGGGAAAGGTCGTCGTCGCGATACGTGATGCCGAGGACCGAACGCGCTTCCTCGGCTACAAGGTCGAGCACTACAAGCTCTGGATCTTCGTTCTGTCAGCGCTGATGGCAGGTGTCGCAGGGGCACTCTATGTACCCCAGGTCGGCATCATCAATCCCGGGGAATTCGCGCCGCTCAACTCCATCGAACTGGTCATCTGGGTCGCCATCGGCGGTCGAGGAACCTTGCACGGCGCGCTCGTTGGAGCCGTTATCGTGAATTTCTCGAAGACCTTTTTTACCGGGGCCTTGCCTGAAGCGTGGCTTTTCGTGCTCGGCAGTCTCTTCGTTCTCGGAACGCTTTTCTTACCGCGAGGCGTCGTTGGAATCTTCCAGAAGGAGGATCGATGAGCGCGGAACAGACCGTGAAATCGGAAGTTTCCGCCAATCCAGGCGGGCGACCCGCACGAGATCTACTGAAGGGCGCGATTCTCTATCTCGAGGGCATCACGGTCTCATTCGACGGCTTTCGCGCACTCAATGACCTGAGCCTGCGAATCGAACGGGGCGAGCTCCGTTGTGTCATCGGCCCCAACGGTGCGGGAAAGAGCACCATGATGGACGTCATCACAGGACGGACACGGCCTGACGGGGGTCGCGCCTATTTTGATCGCGATGCGAATCTTCTCGCCATGACAGAGCCGGAAATCGCCATGGCTGGGATTGGTCGGAAGTTTCAAAAGCCCTCCGTCTTTGAGAAGCAGTCGGTGGCTGAGAACCTGGAGCTCGCGATGACATCGAGCCGAAAGGTCTGGTCAAACCTCTTTGGGAAAATGACCGGGGAGCAGCGAGATCGTCGGGACTCCGTACTCGAAACCATCGGCCTGCTCGAAAGCAGAAATGCCGTGGCGGGAGTGATTTCGCACGGCCAGAAACAATGGCTCGAGATCGGCATGCTGCTGATGCAGGAACCACAACTCCTGCTCGTGGACGAGCCCGTCGCGGGTATGACTCATCATGAAACCGAACGCACTGCCGAGCTGCTCATCTCGCTCGCGGGTGACCATACCGTGGTCGTCGTCGAACACGACATGGAGTTCGTCCGCTCCCTCGCCCGACGAGTGACCGTGCTGCACGAAGGGAGCGTGCTGGCTGAAGGGGACATGGACTTTGTGCAGAATCACCAGCGAGTGATCGAGGTGTATCTGGGTGTGTGATGCTTGAAATCGATTCGGTCGACCAATTCTATGGCGAAAGCCAAACGCTCTGGGATCTCTCGATCAGCGTCCCGAAGGCCTCTTGTACGTGTCTGATGGGAAGGAACGGAGTCGGCAAAACCACGACGCTGAAAGTCGTCATGGGCCTACTGCCGATTCGCAATGGCTCCGTCCGCTTCGGCGAGCAGAACCTCTCCGACCTGCCCGCTGAGATGCGGGCAGAATCGGGAATTGCCTACGTACCGCAGGGGCGTCAAATTTTTGCTCGGCTCACCGTAGAAGAGAATTTGAAGATTGGCCTCGCGATCAATCGTGGCGCTCGAGGGCGCCGCGCATACGACCGGGTCTTAGCAGCTTTTCCTGTACTCGAGACGATGCTTCATCGCTTCGGGGGCGACCTTTCGGGGGGCCAGCAGCAGCAGTTGTCGGTCGGACGTGCCCTCATCCTCGAGCCCGATCTACTGATCCTCGATGAGCCGACGGAAGGCATCCAACCCAACGTCGTCCAGGAAATCGGGGACACCATCATTCGGTTGAACAAGCAAGAGGGGCTCACCGTGCTCCTGGTCGAACAGAAGCTGCCTCTCGCTCGTCGGGTCGCGGATCGCTTCTGCATTCTCGATAAAGGGCGCGTCGTTTCGGACGGCTCCATCGACGCGCTGAACGACGACATCGTCAATCGCTTTCTGACGGTTTGACCGGAAGGATCTGATTTTTGCTTGAAGCCCATCACACAGAATCCGCTCCGGGAACCGCCCCAGTATCGCAGGTCACGCCGGTTCTCCTCCATGGCCTCCCGGCCTGGGCCTTCGAGTCCCGAACAGGGGGCTGGCCGGCCACGCTCGAGTTGGTTTTCGCGCGCTGTGAGGGCACTACGCGGATCATCGACCAACGCCATCGCGGACCGCTGCGGATTCAGCGTCCCTTTCATCCGGAAGGCGGAGACGTGAGCCACGTCTATCTGCTTCATCCACCGGCGGGGATTGTCGGCGGCGACGACATCCGAATTCGCGTGAGCCTGCAGCAGGAGGCGCACGCCCTCGTGACCTCTCCCGGCGCGGCGCGCTTCTATCTGTCGCGGCACGACCTGTCGCAGGTTCAACAAGTCGCACGGGTGGGCTCCGGGTGTACGCTCGAATGGCTGCCTCAGGAAACACTGTTCATGCGTGGTGCGCGCGCCAAGACGGCTCTAAAGGTCGAACTCGAAGCAGACGCGCAATTCTTCGGATGGGAGATCGCCGGTTTCGGCCGCCCAGCGCTCCATGAGCCCTTCGCCGACGGCAGTCTCGAGATCCGGTTGGAAATCTATCGAGACGGCCGACCCCTCCTTCTGGATTGCTACCGAGTCGGCGAAGGATCGGCGGAGGGCCTGGAGGGTCGTTCGGCCGTCATGACGCTCCTTGCGAGCGGTGCGGATGACGCGGTCCTCGAGCGAGCACGCACGGTGCTGGGTGGGGTAGACGACGCGACTTTGGCGGCGACGCGGATCGACGACCTGCTGATCGTGCGAGGGATCGCCGATCGATGCGAGCCGCTCTTTGCACAAGCCGTAAATATTTGGCGAGCGTTACGTCCGCTACTGCTCTCTCGAGCGCCTTCCGTTCCGCGGATCTGGCTCACGTGACCGCGATCGACGTATCCGGCCCATATCCGCGCGTCAGCTGCGGTCCACGCAAAGGAGATGATAGATGGAACTGACCCCCCGCGAAAAAGACAAACTGCTGCTCTTCACGGCTGCCCTCGTTGCGGAGCGACGTCGAGATCGTGGAGTCCTGCTCAACTACCCCGAGGCAATTGCCCTCATTAGTGCCACGATCGTCGAAGGCGCGAGAGACGGGAAGAGCGTCGCCGAACTGATGGAACAAGGATGCCGTGTGCTCGCCTCGGACGAAGTGATGGAGGGTATCCCCGAAATGCTCCATCAGGTCCAGGTCGAAGCCACTTTTCCGGACGGGACGAAGCTGGTGACCGTGCACGATCCGATCAGGAGTGCGGTTCGACGGGGTGCGTAGGTGAGGCATGAATGAGGCGCCACGACCGTGCCTCTACTAGCAGGACACGACCCAAAAAGGAGATCGGATGATCGCTGGGGAATTGATGACGGCAGACGGAGAGATCGAATTAAACCGCGGACGGCACACAATCTCATTGTCGATCGAGAACCACGGGGATCGACCCATTCAAGTGGGCTCCCACTATCACTTCTTCGAGGTCAATCCGGCGCTCTTCTTCGACCGGGGGGCGGCACGAGGCTTCCGGCTGAATATCCCCGCCGGCACGGCGTTGCGATTCGAGCCGGGGCAATCCCGGACGGTACCTCTCGTCGCACTCGATGGTGAGCGGCGAGTCTTCGGGTTTCGCGCCGAGGTCATGGGCGCATTGGACGGTGACGAATGACGACGATCTCTCGAAGCGCTTACGCTGCTCTCTACGGTCCGACCACCGGAGATCGCGTGCGGTTGGCTGACACGGAACTCATTGTAGAAGTCGAGGACGATTTCACGGTCTATGGCGAAGAAGTGACCTTTGGCGGGGGCAAAGTGATTCGCGACGGGATGGGCCAGAGCCAACGGACCCGCGCCGAAGCGATGGACCTCGTGCTCACCAACGCGCTCATCATCGACCATTGGGGAATCGTGAAGGCGGATATTGGTATCAAGGACGGGCGAATCGCTGCCCTCGGAAAGGCTGGGAATCCCGACATCCAGCGAGGTGTCGACATCATCGTCGGTCCAGGAACGGAGATCATCGCTGCCGAGGGACAGATCGTGACGGCAGGCGGCATCGATTCTCACATTCACTTCATCTGCCCCCAGCAGGCCGACGATGCGCTCATGTCGGGCATCACCACGATGTTGGGCGGGGGTACCGGGCCGGCCACCGGGACCAACGCGACGACCTGTACACCCGGCCCGTGGAACCTGCATCGCATGCTTCAGGCCGCGGACGAGATCCCCGTCAACCTAGGCTTCCTGGGCAAAGGGAACGCCAGCCTCCCGCAGGCGCTGGACGAACAGGTGATGGCGGGAGCCATCGGCCTGAAACTCCATGAGGATTGGGGAACCACGCCTGCTGCGATCGATTGCTGCCTTTCGGTCGCCGAACGCTTCGACGTTCAGGTCGCGATCCACACAGACACACTGAACGAATCTGGATTTGTGGAAGACACGGTGGAGGCCATCGCAGGGCGAGCGATTCACACGTATCACACGGAAGGGGCAGGAGGTGGACACGCGCCAGACATCATCAAGGTGTGCGGCCTGAGCAATATTCTGCCCTCCAGCACGAATCCGACGCGCCCCTACACGGTGAACACGATCGACGAACATCTCGATATGCTCATGGTCTGCCATCACCTTTCGCCCTCCATCCCAGAGGACGTGGCTTTCGCCGAATCCCGAATTCGTCGCGAGACGATCGCAGCGGAAGATATTCTCCACGACCTCGGCGCATTCTCGATGATCGCATCGGATTCGCAGGCCATGGGCCGGGTCGGAGAAGTCATTCTCCGCACCTGGCAGACTGCACACAAGATGAAAGTTCAGCGTGGTGCCCTGGAAGGCGACCCGGCCGAAAACGACAATACCCGCGTCAAACGTTACGTCGCGAAATACACGATCAATCCCGCACTCACTCACGGAATGGCTCATGAGGTGGGTTCGGTCGCGGTTGGCCTGCTTGCGGATCTCGTACTCTGGAAGCCCGCCTTCTTCGGGGTGAAGCCCAGTCTCATCGTCAAGGGCGGAATGATCGTTGCTGCGGCGATGGGCGATCCCAATGCCTCGATCCCAACCCCACAGCCTTCCTACTATCGGCATATGTTTGGCGCCTTAGGGGGCGCACGAAACGAGACGTGCATGACCTTTCTCTCGAAGGCGGGGCAGGAAGCCGGCGTGGCGGACAATCTCGGCCTCAAGAATCGAATCGGCGTCGTGGCGGGGACTCGTTCCGTACGAAAGCAAGACCTGATTCATAACGGGTACACACCGGTGGTCGAGGTCGATCCGCAAACCTATGAAGTCCGAGCCGATGGTGAGCTTCTCACTTGCGAGCCGGCCGAGGTCTTGCCGATGGCCCAGCGCTACCACCTCTTCTAAAACCAAGGATTGGACCGAGAGACGAAATGCTGGAACTGAATTCGTTCATCCCTGCAAAAGATGTGGTCGTCACCCCCGCGGACCGCTTGACGCTCCCTTACGCACTGCGCCAGCGAAGTCGTCAGCGCGTCGTGCTCCAGAGCGGGCAGGAAGCTGGACTGATTCTGGCCCCGCCGATCTCGCTCGTCGGCGGGGACCAACTTCGTAGTCGAGACGGGGTACACGTCCTCGTGGAATCCGCTCCCGAGCGTCTCTCGGATGTCCGGGTGGACGACCCCGTTCTACTCGCACGCGCGAGCTACCACCTGGGAAACCGACACGTAAGGGTCCAGATAGGGCGAGGGTGGCTGCGTTACGAACCGGACCACGTGCTGGATCAAATGTTGACGGGACTCGGGCTCGTCGTCGAAGCCATCTCCGCACCGTTCGAGCCCGAACGAGGCGCTTATCATGTGCATTCCCATTCGAACGCACATGCTCGGGCGCAACCGCTCGCTCCTCTCGAAAAGAGCGAAGAGAGCACCGCCCGCCCGCCTGGGGCCGATAGCGACCCTTCTGGGATTGCGCGTACGCCATGACGATGGGACAACACGCTTCTCTGCTTCGCTTGTTCCAGCTAACCAGCCAGTCTCTTCCGGTGGGCTCCTTCGCCTATTCCCAGGGTCTCGAATCTGCCGTCGAAGAGAGTTTCGTTACGAATGAGGAAGCACTACTGGACTGGACGAATTCCCAGTTGCAACACTGCATCGGTCGGGTCGATTTACCCATGCTCTCGCGCTTGATCGATGCGGTCGCGACCGAAGACCATGTCCGAGAAGTCTCGCTCACAAGAAATCTCGTCGCGATGCGAGAGACACGTGAACTCCGCGACGATGACCTACAGAGAGGCCGTGCACTCAAGCGCCTCCTCGAGCAATTGGGTTATGTGCTGGGAGGGACGGACACCGAAGAGTCAGCGGAGATCTGGCCCTTTGCGCGTGCGACGGCCCATGCCGTAAGCGAGTGGCAGTTGCCGGTGACCGATTCGATTGCCGCCTATGCGTGGTCGTGGGTAGAGAATCAGATCCTCGCAGGCGTCAAACTCATCCCGCTCGGCCAAGTCGCGGGCCAACGGCTCCTGCTCGACCTGGCTGCACGCATCCCGCAGGTCTGCGAAACGGCGCTCGGGCTCGAGGACGATCAGCTCGGGGGAACCCTGCCGATCGTCGCAATCCTCTCGGCTCGACACGAAACCCAATATTCGCGCCTTTTCAGGTCGTGAGTATCCGCTTGACCTCCACCGACCTCGGCGAAATGATCGATCGAAACGGCTGGAGCCGCGAAAGGAATCAGCAGTAATGCACCCCAAGGAACGTCCCGTGCTCCGCGTCGGCATCGGAGGGCCCGTCGGCTCCGGCAAGACGGCACTGATGGAAGCGCTCTGTAAACGACTCCGCGGAGAATGGGAAATCGCGGCCGTCACGAATGATATCTACACGAAAGAAGATGCTGAATTCCTCGTGCGCAGTACCGCATTGCCGGCCGAGCGCATCGTGGGCGTCGAGACCGGGGGGTGTCCCCATACTGCAATTCGAGAGGATGCGTCGATGAACCTGCAAGCGATCGACGATTTGACGGCGCAGTTCCCAGAACTCGACCTGGTCCTCGTGGAGAGTGGGGGCGATAATCTGGCCGCGACCTTCAGTCCGGATCTGGCGGACCTCACGATCTATGTGATCGATGTCGCCGAAGGGGAGAAAATCCCACGGAAAGGCGGGCCGGGTATCACTCGCTCAGATCTACTGGTGATCAATAAGATTGATTTGGCGCCACACGTCGGGGCATCGCTCGAAGTCATGGATCGGGATGCCCGCCGAATGCGTGGAGAGCGTCCATTCGTGTTCACGAACATGCGCGAGGGGGATGGGGTAAACGTCATCGCGGACTTCATTCTTCGAGAGGGAATTCTTCAATGATCTCTTCAAAATGGATCGCGCACGTCTCACCCTCGCGACCTCCGATCAGCTTTGGAGCCGCTGCGATTCTTGTCGCAATGCTCTCAGCCTGTGGTGGTGCAACCGTATCGTTCAAACCTGGGGTTCAGGGAGAGGCGATGTCGACAGACGAACGGGCTTGTCGATCGGAGACGGAAGGCGAGCGAGACTACCGTGCATGTATGGCTGAACGTGGATATTTGATCGTAGATGGCGAAGCCCTTCGGAAGGGTGAGGGCGGAAAAGGCGGACGATGAAGCATTCTCGATCTTCGCAGGGTAGTCTGACGTGCAGTCGGGCTCTGCGTCTATTGAACGGAAAACCGGTCGACAAATCCGTAGACGAGCGAACCATAAAGACCCCAGGTGTTTGCATATGAAAGGGAAGTACAGATGATCAAGAAGGCCGTTTCTATTGCCAGTCTCGGCATTGCGGTGGTGGAAAGCGCGTGGGCGCACCCCGGGTCCTCGGCCCACGAGGGCTTGGCGTCTCATCACGTCGTAGAACACGCGAATCTACTGCTTGTGATCGTGGTGGTTTTGGCATCGGCCTCTTTGGTCTTTGCGAAGATGCGGAGCCCACGACAAAGCACAGCACCCACACCGGGAGGCACCCGAACTGCGGATCCTCAGGTTCGGAACTTCGCGCAGAACTAAGACAGGGCGTGCATGCCCGAGAGCGGGTAGTCATTGGACGATCTGTCTTTGGCGCAACCGCGGCGAGGTTTTCTGAAAAGCAGACCCGGGCGCGGGGAACACGCCCCCTCCCCTGGTCGCATCGACCGCGGCGATCTTCAGTCACGCAAAAATGGCGAGGCGACTGTGAGAGGCCGGGGGAATTTACCCGCTGTAAGACCACGGACCCTTCTGATGCACCCGCTGGAGTGGCAGAGCCCAGGCTAGTGCCGGAGGCCCTGCACGGCCCAGCCCTTATCCAGGCCCTGTTCGACGTCTGGCAGGAGGGGATCCGGGGGCGGCGCTCTCCCGCGACCGAGGGCGCCCCTGCAGCACCACGACCGATCGAGTGCCGCAATGGAGTCTCCGCGGTGTAGGATCAGGGAACACCCATCGAGGAGAATCGCCGTGGCTCCCAGAATCATCTCTGCCGATTCCCACATTGCCGAGCCCGAGGCGGCGTACGCTCAAATCGACCCGGCGTTCCGAGACCGAGCGCCCTACCTCCTCGACGACGAGGAAACAGGGGCAGGGATGGTCGTCGACGGACTTCCCACTCCGGTGCCAATGGCCTTCATCCTGGCCGCCGGACGCAAGCCCGAGGACATCGCGAAGCCCGCAGCCTGGGAAACGCTGAACCCCGCTGGCTACGACCCCAAAGCCCGAATCGCCATTCAAGATATCGAGGGCGTGGACGCGGAGGTGCTATTCCCGAGCGTTGGCATGATCCTGTGCCGCGTGAAAGATCTCGACTATCGCAAGGCCTGCAACGACGCATACAACCGCTGGCTACAAGAATTTTGTGAGACCGCGCCCGACCGTCTGCTCGGACTCGCAACCCTGACGCTCCGAACGATCGAGGAAGGACTCATAGAGCTTCGCGAGGCCAAGCAGATGGGCTTCCACGGCGTGATGTTTCCCGGTGATCCGAGCATCGAGGATTACGATCACGCTTGTTACGACCCGATCTGGGAAGCGTGTGCCGACCTTGGCCTGCCCGTCCATTTCCATATCCTGACGTCCGATCGTGATGACCTCTCCACGATGATCGTCCGCAAGACCCGGGGACCGAAGATCGGTCAATTCATGTCGATCATTCGCGGAGTTCAAGACATCATGCTCATGCTCGTCTTCAGCGGCGTATTCGAGCGGCATCCCCGCCTGAAGGTCGTCTGTGCGGAGGCCGATGCCGGGTGGGTCCCTCATTTCATGTACCGAATGGACCACGCCTACGAGCGTCATCGTTATTGGCTCGAGGTGGGAACGTTGACGAAGCCCCCGAGCGAATATTTCGCCGAAAACATCTACGTCACCTTTCAGGACGACTACGTGGCCACACATCTCACCGACCTGAGCCCGACCGGCCGCCTGATGTGGGCGAGCGACTTTCCGCACAACGACGGGACCTACCCGCACACCCGCGAGGTGATCGCAAAACTGACCGACGGCATGAGTGCCGAAGACCGTCTTCGAATCACGGGGGCGAACGTGTCGGAACTCTACGGACTGCCCTTCTGAGGCCCAGAAGGGCGCGGTACGCATTGGGAGGTCCAAGAGGTGTCATCAGAACCCACTGAGTCGAAAGAGCCGTCGCCGCTTCGCTTCGGCCTATTCCTTCAGTCTTCACATCCCCCGGGTCGGGACGTAGCCGACGCCATCGACCGGGTACTCCTACAGATCGAGTGGGCGGATCAGCTCGGGTTCTCGGAGGCCTGGCTCGGTGAACATCTGACCGCCGCCTGGGAGCCGATCCCCGCCCAGGACCTCGTGATCGCGCAGGCGCTGGCGCGCACGACAAGCATCACCCTTTGCGCCGGCGCGTTCGTTCTCCCCTTCTACCATCCCGCGGCGCTCGCCATGCGCATCTCGCAGCTCGATCACATGGCTCGAGGTCGCTTCATCTGCGGGATCGCGGCGGGCTCCATCCCGACCGATCTCGCGATGCTCGGCATCGATGCTGCCGCTGGAGAGCATCGTGAAATGATGGAAGAGTCGCTCACAATCATGCGGCGAATCTGGACCGAGCCCCTGGAACCTTGGACGATCGAGGGGAAATACTGGACGGTCGAAAATCCCGAGCCGCTCCTCGGCTTCGGTCCCCACCTTCGCCCCTACCAAAGTCCACACCCACCCATTGCCCTCGCGGGTCTCTCTCCGAACAGTCCGACCCTGCATTCGGCTGGCGCACAGGGCTTTCTGCCCCTGAGTCTGACCTTCAATACGCCCTACCTCAAAGGACATTGGACGGCAGTGGAAGAAGGCGCCGCCAGTACAGGCCGCTCCTGTGATCGAGCCGATTGGCGCGTCGTCCGCGATGTATTCGTGGCGGAATCCGACGAGGAGGCCCGCAAATGGGTTCGCGAGGGCAATATGGCGAGGGCCTGGCGGGAACATAATTTTCCGACGCTCGACCTCTTCGGTTGGCGGGCGTACTTGAAGCACGACGAGTCCATTCCGGATGCGGAGGTCGATGTGGACTACCTGATCGATCATCTTTTTCTCGTCGGATCGCCGGAGACAGTGGCCGAAAAGCTGCTCCAAGTCGAGGACTCGCTCGGCGGATTCGGGACGGTCGTCCTCAATGCCTATGATTGGGGCGAGGATCCGGATTCCTACCGACGATCGATGGAACTCTTCGCGCAAGAGGTGATTCCGGCTGTCGAGACGAAGCGGGCAGGCGCTTTAGAGCGGGGAGCAAGGTGAAGTTCGGGCTCTTATTCAACACGGACTACCACGCCGAAGCCCACGGATCGCCCAGCCAGTACTACGGTCACCTACTCGACCAAGTAGAACTCGCAGAGGACCATGGGTTCGATTCCGCGTGGTTCGGCGAACACCACTACTCGGCATATTCTTTCGGAGCACCCGCGGTGATGGCGACCGCCGCCGCAGCGCGCACCACCCGGATTCGTCTCGGGACCGGGGTTTCCGTGCTCCCGATTCACAACCCCATCCGCCTTGCAGAGGAGTACGCAACGCTGGATGTGCTTTCGGGCGGTCGCTTAGAATACGGCGTAGGCAGAGGCTTTCTCCGCTACGCGCTTGACCTCTTCGGGGTGGAAGAAGACGAGAGCACCGGTCGCTACCGGGAGGCACTCGAGATCATCCTACGCGCCTGGAGCGAAAAAGGCCTGATCAGTCACCAAGGCGAGTTCTGGAGCTTCGAGGATTATCAGTTCTTCCCGCCTCCCTTACAGGAACCACACCCGCCCATCTATGCATCTGCCACCCGCACGCCCGAAAGCTTCAAGTGGACGGCGAGCAAGGGGCTCCACCTCGCCACTGCGTGCTTCGTCCCCGACAAGGCGAGCGTCCGAGATGGAATTCGTCTCTACCGACAGACGCTCGAAGACTCGGGCCACGATCCACAGGCATTCGACGTGGCAGGCGTTTTTCAGATGTTCTGCGGTGAGAGTCATGACGAGGCCCATCGAATCGCGGGCGGGCGAGTGATCGACTATCTCGAATTCTTCGGATCGATCGACGCCCGCAGCCCCCACCGGTCGAAGGCCTACTCTCATCACACGGGCGGAACCCAGGAGATGTTCGCGGGCGTAACGTCCGAGCTGCTCGACAAAGATGGCCTCCTTCTGGTCAGCGATGCGAATGGCCTGATCGAGAGAATCGAGTGGGCTCGCGAGTACTACGGCCTAAATTATTTCTTACTCGAAATCGGTCAGGGCGGGCTGGCACACGATCAGGTCGAGGCATCGCTCACGCGCTTCGCTAAAGAGGTAATGCCCCGTTTTCAAGGCTGACGTCTGGAGCACAGTCTGCGGAGGGTCGGATTCCCGCGTGTATGAAGAATGGACCGATCCCTGAGCGACCCATCACCCACGTCTTCTGTCAAGCGTTGAAGGCTGATCCGATGATCGCGACTCGCGGCGCATACGAGGAGGTCGGGCGATCGATGGGACCTCGCGCCGGTGAGCGGACCCGGTCCTATCTGGACGGCCAGCCGAAGGGCGTGGTCGGCAAGCACAAAGACAAGAAGATCGAGAACGAGAACGGCGCTGCCGCCGAAGAACGCGCGGCGCTGCGGCACTACCGGTAATATTTCGGCATTCCGAGCGAAGGCGGACTAGACATGCAGACGAAACCGACGACGAACGAGATTCAGCAGCGTGCTCAGGAGACCTGGGAAGCATTCTGCGATGGCCTGAAGGGAGCCGGGAGTCAACTGATTCGAGACGATCTGTATCTGGACGAACTCGATGCTGCAGAAGGTCTGCGATACCTATCGCGCATGATTCGCACCGGGCTCGAGCGTCATGTCGAAAGCGCGGATCCGGCCATCGCCTTCCTCTACCCGCTTTCTGACGAGCGGATCAAGGGTTTTGGTGGCGACAACCCAGACACCCGATATTTTGGCGCCGCTCTCAGTAGCGAATACAGCTATCGGCTGACCGGCGATTTCCAGAGCTGTACCTACGTTTCGCTCATGACGACGGGCTTCGATGACGACGGCGGCTATCGCATGACGGGTAGTCTCGACAGCGACGAGATGCCCGCGGTAAATCAGCGCCCGATCGAAATCTCGATCAGCAGGAATCCGGACGACGCCAAAAGCACTGCGCTCTACACGCTCCCAACGACCGGCGACACACAGAGCCTGCTCGTGCGCTGCACATTCGCCGACAGCGCAGCCAAGGAAAGGCTCCGATTGGAATTGGCACGCACCGACGGGGACGGCACACCCGTACAATGCGCGTTCGATCCGATCGCGAACGGCCTACTCGAGACAGCCCAGTTCGTATGCACTTCGGCGAAGGCCGCCGCAACCCAGTCGGTTGGGCTTCGGAAGCAATTCAATGCTCTACCGCTGCAGGACCCCGAACGAATTCGTAAGGCGGGCGGCGACCCAAATGTCTTCTACTACAGCGCCGCCTGGTCCGTCGAAGAGGACGAGTTTCTCGTGATTCATCTCTCGACCGTGCCTGACTGTACGACCTGGGGACTCCAGATCAACAATCTGTGGACCGAGTCTCTCGACTATACCCAGGCTCAAATTCACCTCAACAAGGACAGCGCACACTACAACGGGGACGGCAGCGTCACGGTCATCGTTTCCGAGCGCGACCCCGGCCGTCCGAACTGGCTCCAAACGATGGGACATCGCAGCGGCACAGCGAATTTGAGACTAATGGGTGCAACGGAGCCATTGACTACGAAAGTCCGGGTGATCCGAAATCTCGAAGAGATTGAAAAACACTGAAATCGGCCCTCGGGTCTCTTTAATGACCCGCTAAGCCCTCGCGGCCAAAACCACCAGAGCCCCGATTCTCGTGCCCGAAGTACGAGGGGCTTTCATCGCGCGCCGAAACGATGTCCAACTCCCCGGTCGCGGGTCGGTCGACGCCTGCGACGGAAATGGATTACCACTCGGCCCCGGCCTCATCATCAGATCGTTCGCCTCAGCAGACGATCACAACGCTGTCGTCTCGAAACGAGCCCCGAACCGAAAAAACGACAGCGAACCCGCTCTCCCAATTCATCGTCCAGGAAGAGCTGGTACCGAAGCCCCCGCGCGCGACCGCTTCAATTCGAGCCCCTCTCCCCAAATGCCGCCATTCGCTGGCGAAAATCATCGCTGGCGGCGCACAGGAGTTGATTGCGATTCTCGATCGCCATTGCCGCTTCGAGGGAAGGAGCATCGATGCTCAGATTGAGACCCTCCTTCGTCATCCGAAGACCCATACGCGAAGTCGACAGCATCTCCTCGACGTAGGGCCCAGCCGCCGTCTCGAGTTGGTCATCCGGAACGACCTCGGAGACGAGACCGGTCGAGAATGCCCGCGCGGCGTGAATAAAACGGCCCGTGAGCATCAACTCCGAGGCGACCGAACCGCCGACGAGTCGCGGCAAAAAATAGCTGCAGCCCATATCACAGGCCGACAGGCCCATCTTGATATAGGCGGCATTCATTTTCGCGCTTTCTCCGGCGATTCGGATATCCGAGGCGAGCGCGAATGAGAAGCCCCCGCCACACGCTGCACCTTGAATGAGCGAGACGATTGGCTGCGGACAGCGTCGCATTCGCACATAGACCTCGGCGAGGTAGGCCTGAAAGCCCATCCCTGCACCGAAGGGCCCATCGCGCCCGGAAATCTCCGCGCCGGCTTTCAAATCGAGTCCCGAGCAGAAGGATTTCCCCTTTCCGCGCAGGACCACGACGCGGACTGAGGGGTCCTCCGGAAGCGCGCCGAAGTAGTCGCGAAGCTCGGTTGCCATCTGCAGGTCAATCGCATTTCGGCGATCGGGACGGTTCAAGGAGAGCCAGTCCACCTCGCCTCGTTTTTCGACAAGCAAGGTGTCGTACCGATTGCTCATGATCGACCTCTTCCGATTGAGAGGAGCTCTAAAAATGATTCGATCAAGAGCGGAGTTTCTTGTCATCGACGTTATAGACCGTCGGGAGCAGCTGATTCACCAGCCCGCCCACCGGCAGGAAGAGCTTGTTCTCCCGGGCCATGTCGAGCGCGAGCCCGACGTCCTTCTCCGCCAGGCCCATCGACTGAATGAGATGGCCCTGCATCACCTCGGATTGCACCACCTCCTCCGGTTGCTTCGAGAGCGAGAGAAATTGCAGAAGCATCGTGCCCAGAGTTCCCACGGTCTCGCCCGCCTCCTCGAAGAGTTCCTGGGGCAACCCCATCGCCTTCGTCAACTTCGCCGCTTCTAGGCAAGATGCAAAACTGATATTCGTGTGGAGGTTGATCGCCAATTTTAGCTTCGACGCGTTCCCGAGTGCGCCGCAATAGGTGATCTTGCCCGCAGATGCTTCGAGGTACGGACGGGCCTTTTCAAACGCCCTCTCCTCCCCCCCGACCATGAAGTAGGCATCCCCCTGCTCTACACGGAGCGGGCCCCCTGCGACGGGCACGTCGAGCAACTCGATTCCGAAGGTCTTGGCGGCTTCGGCCATTTCGATCGTCGTATCGGGATGAATCGTGCTGTGAATGCAGATCACACTTCCACTCGCCGCATTCGCAAGCACCCCTTCGTCCCCCAACAAAACCTCGCGCACATGGGAGTCGGCGGGCACGCAGATACCGATCACGTCCGCTCCGGACCCGACTTCGGCTGGTCCCGTCGCGGCCTTCGCCCCTCCCTGCTCAAGTTCCCTCATCGGTGCCTCGACCATGTCGTAGACAACCGTTTCCAACCCCTTGGGCGCAAGATTTGCCGCGATGGCCTTGCCCATCGTGCCGAGTCCGACAAAGCCACATCGAATCGTCATGTATCCGTTCCTCGTCAATGAAGTGAGGCGCTGAACGCTAGCAGTTGCCACGCACTCCCCAACTTCCGGAAGGCGTTTCCAAAACAGGCATTCTTTGAGGCCGGCGGCGAGGCGAATCGACCTAGACTCGAGCCACTCATTCGGGATCACGCAGTCCGAAACGCCGATGAATCCACCTGCATTGGGTCTCTAGACACCCCCCGGTCCGCCGTGCGTCGTCAGAACAGCCTTCCAAATCGGAACTTTTGAGATCAAAGCCGACTCCTCTTCTCGCCCAAACGCGCCTGACGCGCGACTGGACTTGGCAGTCGTCATGATTTCCCAGGCGTCGAGCCACCCGCGTTGCGCCGCCGGAACCGGGAAGAGCTAGAAGAGCGCTACCGGATTGAGTGGACTGCCCGTCCCACCGTCGATTCTAAGCGGCTGAAGACTCAGGAAGAAGCTCCACCGACTCAACTCCGCCGCATAAGCGGAGAGCGCTTCGAGATCGAGATTGTCCACCAACCAAAGGCCCATCGCCGAAATTCCGATCGAATGAACGGGTAAATTCAGGCCAGCCTCATAGTAGCCACTCGGCGTCACATCCTGGCCCGTATCGCACCCGATCACGGCAACCTCACGTGCATGAATCCAGGGAAGGGCCGAAGCATGCCATCCTGGCTGGCCCCGCGTCGTCTTTCCGGCTCCGTGCTCGTGCTTCCAGCGACCGTATCCCGTTCGAAGGAACACGACGTCTCCCGATTGAACACGGACCCCCTGTGCCTCCTCAGCCTCCTCCAGATCGCGCGGCGTGACGGGCGTGCCCGGTTCGAGACATTCGACACCTTTCGCCCGCGCCACGTCGAGCAGCACTCCACGAGTGCTGATGCCCTCCTTGATATCGGTAATCGCCAGACGCGTCGCGCCGAGTTGACTGGTGACCCATTCAGCGGGGTAGCCGTTGTACATTTTTCGATCCCAGAAAATGTGTGACAGCGCGTCGATATGCGTGATGTTGAGTCCGTGAAAGACGAGTCCAAAAAATTCACTCGCTCCGAAGCCGCGATCACCGGCCTTGCGATGAGGCGGCGTGACGCGATCGGCGTCCCCGAGCCCCTGGCCATGATTCAACATGTATCGCTGTGGGGTCCCAAAGAGATCCCCCTCCTGGTGTTTCGTCACAATGTCCCAGCCACACGAGATGCTCCGGCCGGTCTGAATTTCTGTCGCCGCCGCAAGGGTCACCTCCGGCGTTACGAAGTTGAGCGTCCCTCGAGAATCCTCGATCCCCCAACGGCCCCAATTCGAGAGGCGATCGAAATAAGTCAACACTTCCGCAGCGCTGGGAAGCGAATCGGCTTCTCTCTTGCTCAAGGTCGGACTCCTGTCGAAATTCTTCGGGCCCATGCCTGCTCAGTCTGCCCATGCTCGAAAGGGGCGCTGGCGGCCCACTCAATTGTGCCGGAGGGAAACCCAGGAGAGCAAATCCAAGCAGGCAGCTTCGCGACCCGCGATACGGCTGCCAAACAGATGGAAGCCGGCGACGCGAGCACCCAGAACGATTCATTCGGGACCCAGCAACTCGCAATCCCGCCCCAAAAGCGCCACCCACGATCCAATTCACGGCCCTTCGCGTCGCTTTGATCGGCCCCTGCGAAGGTCCCCACGAGAATCGGTCGATTGCCACTCGGCGCCTCGGACCCGCGAAACGCGCTCAGCCCGGATGGCCGCACTTCGAGGATTGCAATCGGGCGAGATTTCATGCCCGCTCGAAGATTGTTAGCGGTACAGGGCGCCATGGCCGCTATCATTCCCAAGATCAAATGCTCGCTGTCCTCTCTCCCGCCAAAAATCTCGATCTGACGCCCTCGCCCATCAAGCTGAGGACGACGCAACCTGCGTTGATGGCGGACGCAGAGTCTCTGATGAAGACCACCAAGGGGCTCTCGCAGGCAAAGATCCGAGAGCTGATGAGCTTGTCGAACGCGCTGGCCAAGCTCAACTACGATCGTTACCGCGCCTTTGAGCTGCCTTTCTCCGAAGACAACGCGATGCCTGCGGTGCTGGCCTTCAATGGCGACGTCTACCGCGGACTCGATGCACGCGATTTGAGCAAGCGGGAACTCGAATGGGCTCAAGACCATATCGCCATTCTGTCGGGGCTCTACGGACTGTTGCGTCCCCTGGACCTGATGCAGGCATACCGGCTGGAAATGGGCACCCGGCTGCAAACTCGACGTGGCAAGAATCTCTACGATTTCTGGGGAAAGCGCGTCGCAAGCGAATTGAACGCCGCGCTGGAGACGCACGAGGACGACACCCTCGTCAACCTGGCCTCGAACGAGTACTTCAAGGTCGTCGGAGCCAAGAGTTTCGAGAGACCGATCGTCGAGTGCGTCTTCGAGGACTGGAAACAGCACGCCGACGAAGGCAAGGTCATCAGCTTCATGGCCAAAATGGCGCGAGGCTCGATGGCACGCTTCATGATCACCGAGCGTGTTGATCGCGTCGCAGGGCTGAAAGACTTCTCACAAGGTCGCTACCGCTTCATTGCGAAGGCATCGTCCGAGACACGTCTCGTCTTTCGCCGGA